>SPLK01000078.1_pt1 | contig 57008 bp, 47 predicted proteins | sample 2456111 | NCBI WGS metagenome assembly SPLK01 (sample SAMN11156906, study PRJNA527647) | hot springs metagenome | biome: Geothermal region; feature: Hot spring; material: tree branch in hot spring; isolation source: hot spring sediment rich in lignocellulosic material ... | reverse complement strand
TTCCCTTTTTACACAATTATATGGACTTAACTCGTAGTGGGATATAAAGGTACGATCTGAAAATTAGAATCCATAGTCGTATTGAGTTTTATTTGAACGTAGTGGGATATAAAGAAATTGACGGATACCGATTCGCCATTCTCGTCAACGGTTTTATTTGAACGTAGTGGGATATAAAGATCATAGAAAGCGTTAATGAGTTTGATGTAGTTCGTTTTATTTGAACGTAGTGGGATATAAAGTCGACGATTTCGTCGATTGGATTTCGGAGGACCAAATGTTTTATTTGAACGTAGTGGGATATAAAGCCTCATAGATCCGTTTCACTCGTTCCGGATCCACTGTTTTATTTGAACGTAGTGGGATATAAAGTTCCTTTCTTCACGTAGGGCGGATCAATGAATATCGTTTTATTTGAACGTAGTGGGATATAAAGTAATTCCAACATCTGCCATTATTCCAGTTGCTGCCGTTTTATTTGAACGTAGTGGGATATAAAGTTTCTTTCAATTCATCAATTTGTTTCTGAAGCTTTCGTTTTATTTGAACGTAGTGGGATATAAAGTTTTCATCGATATATTCGCGTGCTTCGCCAGGAATGTTTTATTTGAACGTAGTGGGATATAAAGTCGAATTCCATTTTCTCGCTCTTCTACTTCCTCTTATTTTATTTGAACGTAGTGGGATATAAAGTTTTCATCGATATATTCACGCGCTTCGCCAGGAATGGTTTTATTTGAACGTAGTGGGATATAAAGTTGCCACTGCCGGATCCGGGGATGATGACAGCAGCGTTTTATTTGAACGTAGTGGGATATAAAGCATAGCGACTGTCGCAAGTTTTTCGAATTCGTCATATCGTTTTATTTGAACGTAGTGGGATATAAAGGTAAATACGATTCCGATTGGCTTGTTTTCATCAATTTCGTTTTATTTGAACGTAGTGGGATATAAAGGTGCGGATGCGACAGGTGTTTTGGACCCGGTGACTCGGTTTTATTTGAACGTAGTGGGATATAAAGCTTTTGAGTTCGATTCCATTGACTTGGACACCGTCGTTTTATTTGAACGTAGTGGGATATAAAGCGCAACAAAAAATCATTTCGACTTTATCGGACTAAGTTTTATTTGAACGTAGTGGGATATAAAGGTTTTCAATAGTTCCGGGATTAATTTACCGATTCCTGTTTTATTTGAACGTAGTGGGATATAAAGCAAAAGAAGCGCTGCTTCCTGTCATTTCCGCCTTTTTGTTTTATTTGAACGTAGTGGGATATAAAGAACCCTTCGACGTCATTTTCAAATCCCGTCTGCGCCGTTTTATTTGAACGTAGTGGGATATAAAGTTTTTCTTTGGTAAGGGGTAGGCAGGGATTTGCACCGTTTTATTTGAACGTAGTGGGATATAAAGTCTTCTTGTAGAAAAAACTCTTTATGACGATTTCAGTTTTATTTGAACGTAGTGGGATATAAAGAACCCGAACATTTGCCGGACTAGCGCCAGAAACCGGTTTTATTTGAACGTAGTGGGATATAAAGAGGCCCGACACTGAATCGCTAACTTTGCGAATATTGTTTTATTTGAACGTAGTGGGATATAAAGCCTGCCAAAATCACTCTAACTTAACAGCATTTTGACGTTTTATTTGAACGTAGTGGGATATAAAGAAGGAGGAACCAAAATGATTAAAGTTGAAAAAATCCGTTTTATTTGAACGTAGTGGGATATAAAGGTGATGATTCTTGCGCGTCGAACCCGATCTGTTGCGTTTTATTTGAACGTAGTGGGATATAAAGGTATGAAAGAGTGCTGCGTGAATGAGATGCGGGAACGGTTTTATTTGAACGTAGTGGGATATAAAGACGTGTACGGTTCATGGGTGACCGTGACCGTCCCGCGTTTTATTTGAACGTAGTGGGATATAAAGCGCAACAAAAAATCATTTCGACTTTATCGGACTAAGTTTTATTTGAACGTAGTGGGATATAAAGTGATAAAGCCAGGATCGACAATGTTACCTTGGCTATTGTTTTATTTGAACGTAGTGGGATATAAAGGTCATTTGACAATGTTCTCCGGCTGATCGATATGCGTTTTATTTGAACGTAGTGGGATATAAAGACGTGAACTGGATGGGGGCCAGGACGTTCCATGTTCCGTTTTATTTGAACGTAGTGGGATATAAAGATCATTCTCAAATTTGCTCACATCAGACTGATTGAGTTTTATTTGAACGTAGTGGGATATAAAGAATTTTCTCGCGCCATTTTTTTGAAAGGGGTGAAGTTTTATTTGAACGTAGTGGGATATAAAGGGCATTGGCCATGTCGGTACGCTGTTTGAGAGAAAGTTTTATTTGAACGTAGTGGGATATAAAGAGCAAACCGATTCCCGACTTCAAAGAGCAATCCAGTTTTATTTGAACGTAGTGGGATATAAAGGTTTGACGCCTTTGTGGCCATGTATCAGGTTACAAGTTTTATTTGAACGTAGTGGGATATAAAGATGATCGGCTTTGGACGCTTCTCATTCCGATCACGAGTTTTATTTGAACGTAGTGGGATATAAAGGTAAATGCCCAACCGCAACCAAAACAAAGATAATGAGTTTTATTTGAACGTAGTGGGATATAAAGTTAGTTCCTTTTCGTATTGCTGGACAAGGGCCGCCAGTTTTATTTGAACGTAGTGGGATATAAAGTCATCGGTTTTGATCGTGATTGTTTCGCCATACGGCGTTTTATTTGAACGTAGTGGGATATAAAGAATCTGACGGCTTAAATATTCCTCGTCCTTGTCCGGTTTTATTTGAACGTAGTGGGATATAAAGTTCAGCAATATGTCAGCGGTTGAGTGATCGAACGTAAGTTTTATTTGAACGTAGTGGGATATAAAGCTCAGGAAAATTTAATCGAAAGGCTGGAGAGGCTTGTTTTATTTGAACGTAGTGGGATATAAAGAGACGAACCAATCGATGTGTCGGATGATGATTTGCCGTTTTATTTGAACGTAGTGGGATATAAAGACAACTTGTGCTTTGGATCATTTCCATCTGCTCTGCAAGTTTTATTTGAACGTAGTGGGATATAAAGAATGTAATAAACATCATTTTCTACAGTGTAGCTTGTTTTATTTGAACGTAGTGGGATATAAAGGTTCTTCCTCAAACAGGTACGGATCGCTTTCTTTGTTTTATTTGAACGTAGTGGGATATAAAGAGATGAAACCCAAAGCATTGTTTGCGGATGCTGTGGAGTTTTATTTGAACGTAGTGGGATATAAAGGGAAGAAGGATAGAGAATATTGGATTGGTCGTCACGTTTTATTTGAACGTAGTGGGATATAAAGTCAAGGTCTGCATTATTCCACCATGATAAAATTGCTGGTTTTATTTGAACGTAGTGGGATATAAAGATGAAACAAAACTGGTTACGGAAATGACGCATCTTGTTTTATTTGAACGTAGTGGGATATAAAGTTTCGAAGTCGGCATATTTTCCATTTCCCCTAGATTTGTTTTATTTGAACGTAGTGGGATATAAAGCGTTCGTCTGAAACAAGAGTAACACGACATGCTTTTAGTTTTATTTGAACGTAGTGGGATATAAAGGAAGAAATGAAAGAAAGAATTCGATTATTGCAGGCGGGTTTTATTTGAACGTAGTGGGATATAAAGGGATATTTTAGATGATCTGGAAATCTATCCGGAACGTTTTATTTGAACGTAGTGGGATATAAAGGTCTATTCCATCGGAGGGCGTGAATTCGGGCCATGGTTTTATTTGAACGTAGTGGGATATAAAAGGACTTTCGTCAAAAAGCCGACGTTGAGGATTGATTGTTTTATTTGAACGTAGCCGGATACAAAGGATGGACTACCAAGCAAACAGGAAAAAAACACATTGAAATACTGACGGGTTCCGAAATTCTAGGAGGGCTCTTTCATTTCGACGGTCAAAATTGAAGGATGGGCAGGATCATCACTTCTTTGGTCGTGCGAAAACAAACTGATGGAGACGTCCTTAAAACGGCAGAAAAAGCTTTCCGTGCAGGGCTTCAAATATCAATCCACGTCTTTCCTTTTAACCTATTACCCATAGAAAAACCCCCCGTTGCAGGAGGAAATACCTATTCATCCGCCTGCGACGGGGGGATCATGTCTTTCCGGACTTCTCAATATCTGATGCGGAAATCTTTGTAGCCCGCCTCTTCCTCTTTATACTCGATTTTCATGTCGGTGATCTTGATGAAGGGATTCAATCTTTTATTTAACGAATGGATGAAAGCCTCGATCTTTTCCTTCGTTCCTTCCACTTCCATTTCCACGGTGCCGTCCTCGTTATTGCGGACCCAGCCGTTGATCCCTTGTTCCAGCGCCTTTTGCATCACCGTGTAGCGGAAGCCGACGCCCTGCACCCTTCCGCTGACGATAATACGGGCATTCATGGCATCTACCTCCTCGACCGTTTTCCACTTTCCCGGATTATTCGGCAAGCCGGCATTCCATAAACCTATCATAGCAAAACATCCGCATTTGTTAAATGGCTGAAGATTTTGCGCTTTCAAACAAAAGGATCGGGTGATATACTATTTGCCAAAGGAGGATGGAAAATGGAAGAAATCGTGGCCCGGGCAGTGCAGGACGAATATGCGGACGAATTTTCCTGGTGTTATGGATGCGGCAGGTTGAATACCCACGGCCATCATTTTCGCACAGGCTGGCAAGGGGAAAAAACGGTTACTTATTATACCCCCGAACCGGAGCATACGGCGGTTCCGGGATATGTTTACGGCGGACTCATCGCGTCTTTTATCGATTGCCACAGCACCGGTTCGGCTTCCCTGGCTTTGCATCGGAAAAACGGCCGCCGGCTGGGTGATGGTTCAGAACCCCCGAGATTTGTGACCGCATCGCTGAAGGTGGACTTTTTAAAACCGACGCCGATGGGCGTTCCGTTGAAAGCCGTCGGGACGGCGGAAGAAATCCATCCGAAAAAATGGAAAGTTTTGACGGAACTGTATGCCGGGGAAATGTTGTGCGCAAAGGGAGAAGTTATCGCCGTCATCATGCCGGAGTCGTGGAGGAAAAAATAAGCAAGAAGCACCGTTTTCCGAGTTTGGTACAGCCGGAACGTGATGGTATTCAAAACGTCAGCATTTCGCCCGTAACCCCCGTTCACTGCGAACAAATGGAACGTCGGAACGATTGCGGCCGCGCACACCCACTATCTTGCTTTGCTTCATCCGGTGACAATCGCGCCAAGGTTTTCGCCCAAGAACGGGGCTTTTCTATTATGGACAGCCTTCGCCGGAAAACAATTCAGGCGAGGTCCCGCGACGTGCCGGAAACAACCGGTTCCCGAACCGGCATTCTTCATGATTCGGGCCGGGGAGGCCGGCGGTCCGGAAGCCCCATCCGGTTTTCCTGGCTGGACCGTTATGTATTGTTAAAATTTTTTCCATTCAAAAAGCATTTGCAGAAACTTTAAAACGAACTTTTGTTCCTCGACGGATTTCGTTTGCAAAAACGTGATGATCTTGATCAGCGTGTAGTCCTTCGACTCGTTGTTCATTTCCATCGCCTGAAACAGCTGCTCCAAAGAAATGCCAAGGGCGTCGGCGATCTTTAGCATGCTGTTTAAGGTCGGATTTTTTTCCCCCCGTTCCAACTGGCCGATATAGGTTGCGTGAAGATTGGCCAAGGATGCCAGATCCTCCTGGCTGAGTCCTTTTTCTTTGCGGAAATGCCGGATTCTTTCACCAACCATCTTCTGAATCTCGCTCATCATACCACTCCTAATGGATCGTAATTTTATGGAAGCACGAAAAGCTGTATTTTCAAGAGACTATTGATATTAATTTGAAAAATATATATACTTTACATGTAATTTACCGTATCGTTGAATTTTTTTCTAGGACTTTCGGCTTAGAAATTTGGGGGTATTTTCCAGTGGCGAAAAGAAATGGAAGAAGCATCCAATACATGATTGAAAATAAAATGTTTAGTCATGTATTTCAGCCGATATACGACCTTCAGGAATGGGAAATTTTCGGATATGAAGCGCTCATCAGGACCAACCAGTTTCCGAATGCGGAGAGTTTTATATTATTGGCGAGGCAATTGAATTATTTATATTTGTTGGACACGGCATCGATCCAGCTGGCGATCGAGTCGATCAAAATGTACAATATCAAGCTGTTCATCAATATTTTCCCATCCACATTGGTACACCCTCTATTTTCTCCCTTTTTGGAAATGCTAAACAGCTCGGTTCCGATCAAGCAAAACATCGTTTTTGAAATCAACGAAAGTGAAAAAATCTTCGATTACCGCCTGTTCAAAAAATCTGTGGAGCAGTTGAAAGAACTGAATTATTTGGTGGCCCTTGACGATTTTGGGAAAAATGACAGCAGACCGGATAAAATCCTCGATTTGGAACCGAATTTCGTGAAATTGGATAAATCCCTTGCCAACCAGTTGAAAAAAAAGGAAGGCAATCAAAAAATCATCGAAAAGATCCTTGTCCATTGCGAAAGTAAAAAGAGCAAAGTCGTCCTGGAAGGGATTGAAAGGGAAGAGGATCTGGCAGCGGCCAAAGCCCTTGGGGTCCATTTCGGACAAGGCTACTTGCTGGGCGAGCCGGTGCTGTTAAAAGAAATTTACAATTGATCAAAAACGTTGGGCGAGCCGCCGAATTCCATACATAGGCACATCGCCGTGCGTCCTGGATTCCATCAATTTTGATGAAATCCATTTTTTATGCCGTGGAAATTTTAGGGAATTGTGAACATTTTGTTGCAATATTTCAAAGTTTTTGTGAAAATATGAATATCAGATTTTACAAGGGGGAGACGCAATGGGTGAATACGGTTTAAAGCTGCTGGCGATTGCCGTTTATATGGTCGTCATGCTGGTCATCGGCTGGTACGGCTACCGAAGGACGAAGGATTTGAGCGACTATATGCTCGGCGGACGTTCGTTGGGACCGGCCGTATCCGCATTGAGCGCGGGGGCGGCCGACATGAGCGGCTGGCTGATGATGGGCTTTCCGGGGGCGGTATACGGCGCGGGCCTGTCCCAGGTTTGGATCGCCATCGGCTTGACGGTCGGCGCCTATTTGAACTGGCTGTTGGTGGCGCCCAGGCTCCGGGTTTATACGGAAGTGGCCAACAACTCGATTACGATCCCGTCCTTTTTCGAAAACCGCTTCAAAGATACCACCTTGCTGCTTAGAATCGTGTCTTCATTGGTTATTTTAGTGTTTTTTACCTTTTACGTTTCTTCCGGGATTGTGGCCGGCGCTGTGTTTTTCGACAATACCTTCGATCTGAGCTACCATGCGGGCCTCATCATCCTCACTTCCGTCGTTTTGCTCTATACGCTGGCGGGGGGATTTTTGGCCGTGAGCTGGACGGATTTCGTCCAGGGACTGATCATGCTGTCCGCGCTGCTTTTGATCCCCTTGATCGCCTTTTTCCATACGGGAGGCGTCCAGGAGACCTTCGCCACCATTGAAAAAATCGATCCGGCACTGCTGAGCCTGTTCGGCGGAACGACGGCCGTCGGGATTGTTTCGTCATTGGCCTGGGGATTGGGCTATGTCGGCCAGCCGCATATTATTGTCCGCTTTATGGCGATCCAATCGGCGAAGGAAGTGAAAATCGCCCGGAGGATCGGGATCGGCTGGATGATTTTATGCCTCCTGGGCGCGACCTTTACCGCTCTGGCGGGAATCGCCTTTTATGAAAAAACCGGCTATGAGCTGTCAAACCCTGAAGCGGTTTTTATTGATCTTGGCCAAATTTTGTTCCACCCGTTCATCGCCGGTTTGGTCTTATCCGCCGTCCTGGCGGCGATCATGAGCACGATCTCGTCCCAGCTGATCGTCACCTCCAGCGCGTTGACGGAGGATTTGTTTCGGCTTGTCAAACGCAATGTGACGGACAAGGAACTGGTCTTCCTCGGCCGTTTGTCCGTATTGATTGTCACGGTGGTCGCCGCGGCGATGGCATGGGTGCAAAGCGACACGATCTTGGCCCTTGTGGCCCATGCCTGGGCGGGATTCGGCGCCTCCTTCGGCCCGGTTGTCTTCCTCGGGCTGTTCTGGAAGAAGATGACGAACTGGGGGGCGATTGCCGGGATGGCCGCCGGGGCAATTACCGTCCTCGTTTGGCCGAACATTGATTTTCAATCATGGCTGGATGATTTGTATGAAATGGTCCCAGGGTTTTTGCTGAACTTGGTCTTTATTTATATCGTCTCTTTATTGACGTATAAGCCGAATGAACAAATTGAAAGCGAGTTTAAGGAAAGCCTCCGCCGCCTTCATGAATCGAAAGGGAATTGAGCCCGGGGAAACGAACCGATAGAGGGAGCATCATGAAAAAATGCTGCCTGAAAGGACGCCGTTCGCATATCGGTGAAATCCTTCCGGGCAGCATTTTTTCTGTGGGGGAACGGGACCGCGATTATTTTAAAAGGAAAACATCCGGGCGCTTTCGTTTTCCCGCAAACCTTTCACGGATCACAGGACAGGGGAAAACAGCCCGGGGCCGGTCCGTCGCCATGGGAAAAAGCGTGTTCTCGCGGATCGCCGCGGAGTTGGTCCAACGGTCATGGGATTAAGCATGGACGGGGAAACCGGGACGGAAGTCCGGCGCCGGAACGCTTCCCCGCATGGATCGATGATCAGCGGACATCGGACCGGCATCGGGCCGCCGGCGGACCGCCGCCCTGGCTTCGTCTCCGAATTTCCCCGTCCATCCATGTTTATTGATCGGTAGGAAAGTGGGATTCGCGGAACGACATGGTCGTTCCAAAATTCCATCCATGTTTATTGATCGGTATGAAAGGGTTGTCCGAAGGAACCTTCAAAAACCGACTCTTTCAACGGCCGGCGTCCTTTCGGAAACTCCCTTTCCTGCAAGTGTTCCGGGAGGTCTTCCTTCCTTCCCTGATATCCGATGGCAACCAATGCCTGGATGGCATATTCATCGGGGATGTTCAACACTTCCCGCGCCTTTGCGAAATCGAAACCGGTCATCGGATGGGTGATCAATCCGTGTTTCATCGCTTGGATGGACAGATATCCCCAGGCCGCGCCCGTATCGAAGGCGTGGGACATGATGCTTGTCGAATCCTCTTTCGTCTTGGATAATATGAGCACGAGAACCGGGGCTTTTTTGCACCAAACCAAATTGAAATCGCTGATGAAGGTATGAAATTTTTCCCGGTCTTCCTTCGTCCTGGCGATGATGAAGCGCCACGGCTGGCTGTTGAAAGCCGACGGAGCCCAGCGGGCGGCTTCAAATAGGCTGAAGAGCAAGTCTTCCGGGACTTCCTTTTCCTGAAAGGCCCGGGGCGACCATCTTTTGATAAATACTTCATCCACTTCGAATTCCGGGACACGATGTTCCAAAATGTTTGCCATGATGCCAACCTCCTTGTAAAATGGATGTCGTAATTATGATTTTAAATTTTAAATTGGAAAATGACAAAGAACTTGCATTTTAATGAAGAAATTTGTCCGATTCATTCGTACTGTATGGGGAAGGCGTAACCGGATCAGCCGGTTTTCGACAGGAATTGTCCGGATTCGCTTGTTTCCGTGACGGTCGGGGTTTTTTGGCGCTTCGTCCCGATTGATGGAAAAAAAGCGGCAAGTTTTGCGGAAAAAGGGCGAAAACCGTTCCTCCTGGAAGATCCGTCCCAAACGGCGGACAGGAATTCCTCTTCATAAAATTTTCCCGTTTCCGCATGTTTGTGAACCACTAGGATAGAAAGGAAGAAAAGTATGGAAGCACAGCTCCCGGAACCTGGAAGACAGATTTCCAAAGATGCCGTAAAAGTTTGGATGATTTCTTCTTTTATCGGGAATTGCGTCGGGCTTCTCCTGCTCGGCGGCCTCATTTGGGCGGCCGGGCGTTACGGCTGGTATCCGTGGATCGGGCTTGTTTTCAAAATGATCTTCGTATTTTTGGTTCTTTATTTGCCTTACGACGTCTGGATCGAACCGATTTACCGGCAAAAGACGTGGCGCTATGAGATCCATGATCAATTCATTCAATTGAAATATGGCGTGCTGGAAAAAAACCATTTCCTGATCCCGATGACGAAAATCCAATATGTGAACTTAAGACAGGGGCTGCTATTGCGGAAATACGGGCTGGCTGACATCACCGTCAAGACGATGGCCTCCGAACATGAAATCCCCGGGCTTCCCTTGGAGGAGGCCAAACAGCTGCGGATGCAGATCGCAAAACTTGCCGCCATCGCCGAGGAGGAAGAGACGCTGGGAATTGACGGAAAAAGGCCGGTGGATGAAATCGCCGCGGCGGAAAACGGCGAAGGGGAGGCCGTCCCCGCCGCTTTCCAAAAGCCGGAGGAAGAAACGGCCGCACCGGAAAGGAAGGACAAGGAAAGGACGGAAGGGGACACGGATGCGGCGGATTCTGCCCTTCCTTCCGGAGGAGGGGATGCTGAAGATGTCCGTCATGGATGAGCGCATCGCAGGGGCTCCCGGCTGGAAACGGCTTTCCCCCGCCTGGCTGTTTTTTTCCTTGGCAAATTTGGTGAAGGAATGGCTCATCCCCATCATCCTGTTCGTGATTAACAACTCGGACGGGTGGTGGATCAAAGCCATCAAGATTCTTTGTGTCCCCTTTATCCTTTTCCAGCTTATAGGCATTTTCCTGCAATGGAAAAATTACAAATACCGGGTCACGGAAAAGGAGATCCGCATCATCAAGGGGAGTTTCGTCAAAGAGGAGAAGATCATTCCGGTCAAAAGGATCCAAAGCGTGGAGAAGGAAACCTCCTTCATCCACCGCTGGTTTTCGCTGACGTCGCTGAAATTTCACCTCGCAACAGGCGAAGAGGAGGCCTTCTCCCTGGAAGCGATCAAGGAAAAGGAAGCGGACGAAATCCTGAACCGGATCCGGGGAGGCGGAAAAGGCACGGCGGATCCGGCGGCGGAAGCGGGCGGGAAGGGAATGCAGGGCGTTCCCGGGGCGAAAACGGTTTTTGCCATGGCGCCGAAGGACATTTTCATCGCTTCCTTTACATCCTTCAGTTTTTTGGCCTTCGGCCCCTTCCTTGTTTCCCTGTATTTGAACATCGATGAATATTTTCATTTGAGCGATCTGTTGGGCGATCTGCCGGTCCGGGTATGGGAATCGCTTGCCCGGTCCGTTCCGTTGCTCTTGCTGGGGGGCGCGGCCCTGATTGCGGTTTCCCTCCTTTTCGGCATCATCGTCACCTTTCTGCGCTACGGGAATTACCGGGTGGAATCGGACGGTAAGCGGATCGTCATCAAGAAAGGCCTTTTTAACGTGAGCGAACTGGCCGTTCCCGTTGAAAAAATCCGGGCGATAAAATGGAAGAAATATTTCCTGCGCAGTTTTTTGGGCATCACCGAAGTGAAGCTGGTGGCCATGGCGGGAAACGGGGAGGATTCGGAGACGAAATCCGCCGTCCTTTTCCCCTTTTTGCAGGAAAACCGGGCAAAGGAGCTTGTCCGGGAAATGTTCGGGATTCGGCTTTCGGAACCGATGGAAAAGCTGCCGGCGCGGGCCCTTGCCGTAAAGCTGCTGCGCCCGAACTATTTGTGGATCATTGCCGCCGTCGTGAATTTTTACCAATGGCCCGAATATTGGTACGCATCCGTCATTTTGCTGGTTTATATTCTCGTTCACCGGATTTTGTCCTTTTTCCGCTGCAGGTACAGATTGGAGGAAAACCACATCCAGCAGCAAGGCGGGGTGTGGACGGCGGAACTGATCTATCTGCCGGAACATCATATGGATGAAATGGTTTTAAAGACATCCTGGCTGCAGCGGCGATTCGGCCTCGCCACCGTGGAAATCCATATTCGCGCCAATCCTTCCGAAACGCTTTTGATCGAGGACCTTCCGTGGGAAAAGGGAGCGGAGATTTTCCGCTGGTTCATGGAAAAAAGAAAAAGGCCGGCGGCTTGAAAAGGTGAGCGGCTGAATCCTAATGCCGGTGGACCCACCCAATGCCGCGGGCCTTATCCGGGGGATTTGATGCCGTTTTACGGGAAATGGCGGAAGGGGACCGGAGGGGGCAGGGCTTTGCCTTTTCCGGAAACCGTCCGCCGGCCCGGTCACCGGACGGGCTTGCGGATCGAAGACTCGCATGGAACGGATCGTTTTTGCGTTTTCTGCACTAGGGCGGCGACGGCGAGAAGCTGATTTTCGCCCGTTTCTTTTTTATGCCAATAAAAAAGGGCCCCGGTCAGCCGTCGGCTTGGCTTGCGCGGGCCTCCTTTTAAAATTCAATGGAAGGACGTAAGTTTTGCGGTCTGAAGATCCGAATTTTTCCGGCAGGCGGAGGGGAGAATCCCCGTTGCGGCACCTTGGCCAACCCCCAAATTTCTTCTCAGAGCAGCCTTTCATATTCTTTGTAAAATTTCCCCAGTTCCCCTTTATACTTTTCCTGCCACGGCTTTTCCTTTCCGCAAAAATGGATGAACACGGTGTTTTTTTTCATCCAGTCCAGGTCGTATTTGAATTTCGGCAACAGTTTTCCCAGTTCGTAATATCTCGCGTCGTAATTGTAACGGTACGCGTCCACCGGCTTGATTTTGTCCCAGAAAAGGGCGTTCAGCACGTCCTGGTCCGGCAGGAACAAGAGGAGTTTGTTTTCCTCAATGAACCGGTAGATTTTTTGCATGTCCACGTTTTTCCGGATTTCCTTTAAATTCATCAGCAGCACGCCCGTGTTGAAATAGCCCTTCGCGTTCGGAGTCCCGAGCCGCAGCTTGTTGAAGGGCCTGGCCACTTTCGTCGTATGTTCGTGCTCGGCGGCGATGAAAAGGCAGCCGTCGAAATCCATTTCGTACAGTTCCTTGATCGGATTGATGACGACGATGTCGGGATCCAAATAGAGGATGCGGTCGATCTCCTCCGGCAAATAAAGGTGGGCGGCCAGCCGGTAATACATTTCCACGGTGTAATGGCGGAAGACCGGGGCGTCTTCGAATTGTTTCGGATCGACGGCGATCGGGTGCAGCCGCTGCCCTTTTCCTTCCACGAAATCCAGCAAATCTTTGATTTCTTCATCTTTAATATTGGAATACAGCAAATAAATCGCGAATCGTTCCTGGCGGTTGTTTAAAAACAGGGAGTTGAGCATGACTTTCAAGGGGGGGATGTAGTTGGAATTAACGGTCACTAATATGTTCAACATTGGAAACACCCTTAAATTTCCGGATATGAATCTGTCATTTTAATATTAATGATTAATTTTTTTTCCTGCAAGAGCGGGAAAAAAGGGGGGTTTTCGGCTTCCGGACCTCCTGCTGGTTCCCCTGAACGTTTTCGCCGGTTTTCAGCGAATCTTTTACTCCCGCAAAAAGGGGCGGACTCCTTTCGGGCTGCATGGCCGGCGGGCCGTCCCCCGGATCCCTTATGACGGGCCCTTCGGCATCAGGGGACCACCCCCGGCGGCCTTGGCTCCCGGCAAAAATTTTTCCCGCAACGAGATCCCTGTTCATGCCGCCCTTCTCCCGGCCCGGGGACGAGGGCGCCGGGCCGCCGCCGCCCCGGGAAGCCGAAGGCAGAACCGCCCGGCAAATCTTGTCCGTAACATGTTAATCCGTCAAAAAGGATAAAATTCCGTTCCTTTCTTCCTTAAATCCTTTACGCCCTTGCCGATATTAATAATAAAATCAGTCTCTTTTCAGGGGGAAGTCCAAATGATTAACCGGGTGAGTTCGTCCTATTCGCTGGCTGCCCATAATCGCCCGCATCATTTTCAAAACGGGGTTGAAATAAAAGTCACCGGCACTCGGGAACGGAATGAGGAAAACTTGACGGGCGATGTTTTGCCGAAGACGGAGCCGGCCGAATTGGTGGACAATCTGAACCGATTCCTGCGGCCGACCTACGTCTCCATCCAATTCGAATTGCATGAGAAACTGAACGAATATTATGTGAAGATCGTGGATTCGGAAACGGGGGAAGTCATTAAAGAAATCCCTCCGAAAAAGCTGCTGGACATTTATGCGGCGCTTGTCGAACAGCTCGGTTTGATCATCGATGAAAAAATTTAATGCGGGGTGATGGATGTGAACATGCGCATCAGCGGCCTTGTCAGCGGAATCGACGTCGACCAGATGGTCAAGGATCTGATGAAAGCCGAACGGATTCCGTTGAATAAACTCTATCAGCAAAAGCAATACCTGGAATGGCAGCGGGACGCTTACAGGGAAGTCAATTCCCTTCTATTATCGTTGAGGGATGCGGCCCTCAACCTGCGTTTATCGCAGACGTTCAAGGGGAGGAAGGTCACCTCATCCAACGAAAATCTGGTCACCGCCACCGCCGCCGCAGGGGCGTCGAGCATTTCCTATACGATTCAAAAGGTCAGCCAATTGGCGTCGGCCGCCTACAAAATCAGCGCCGGTTCCCTTTCCAAATCCGCTTCGCAAAAGATTGATCCGGCCAAAAGCCTTTACGCCCAAATGGATTTGCTGGCCAATGGCGACAAAATCGATTGGAAGATGGGCGGATATGTGAAAGAAACCATTTCCTTGGCGTCGCCGGCAAATACGGTCGAACTTTCCCATTTGGCCGGGAATGTCAAATGGGATGCGGAATCGATCGAAAATATGGAAATCATTGTAAACGGGAAAACGTACCGAGTGGTGACCGACCCGGGGCAATTGAACGATCAGACGGTGTATCTTGATTTGAGCGGGGAAAAGGCGAAGCTGCAATTTAACACCGCGATCCAAGGTTCCGTCCAAGCCGGCTACTTTGTCAACGAGCTGAAGAAGGAGTTTACCGTCCCCCAAGGGGGAGGTTCCGTCTTTAGCCTGTCCCCCTATACGGAACTGACGGGAAACGTCATAACGGTGCGCGACAAGGACGGCAACGAAAAGACCTTCACCGTTGTCACGGGCAAAGACGCCCCGGATGCGGGCGAAGTATTGTTCGATTCCGCAACCGGAAGATTGACCTTTTCCGAGTCTTTGGCGGAAGGTTCCGTCTTTTCCGTCGGCTATCAAACCCGCTATTTTTCCTTCGGCATCCAGACTTACAACGAGCAGGGGGAAGCGGTAAAGGACATCATCACCGTTGACGCCTCCGCCAGTTTGAACGTGATCATCAGCGAAATTAACAAATCCAGCGCGGGCGTCGTCGCCGTTTATGATTCCTTCACGGATCAAATCACGTTGACGAGGGCCAAAACGGGGAACTTTAACAACAATCCGGCCGAATACGGCGGCCAGGAAATCGTCACCATCGGCGCATTTTTGAACGATGTGCTGCAATTCGGCGGGGTTCCCGAATACGGCGGGGAAAACGCCAAGTTTATGATCAACGGGCTGGAAACGGAAAGATTCGCCAACAGTTTCACCATCGACGGGGTCACCTTCACGCTGAAAGGGACCTTCGATGCCGCCCAGACCGGATCGCCGGTTACGATCAGCGTGACGACCGATGTGGACGCCGTTTATGAAAATATTAAAGCCTTCGTGGACAAGTACAATGAAATCATCACCAAGATCAACGCAAAACTGCTGGAAAAGCGTTACCGGGATTTCCCGCCCCTGACCGATGAGCAAAAGAAGGAAATGAAGGAGCAGGAGATTCAACTTTGGGAGGAAAAGGCGAAGAGCGGCTTATTGCGCAGCGATCCCATTCTGTCGGGCGCTTTGAACAGCTTCCGCCTCGCGCTGTACGGGAAGGTGGAAAATGCCTCCGTCCCCGAAGAATACAAGTTTTTGTTTAACATCGGCATTACGACGTCGACGGATTATTCGGAACGGGGAATCTTGGTGATCGACGAGAAGAAATTGAAGGAGGCGATTGAGAAAAATCCCGATGCGGTTTACAATCTATTTGCCGCGACGGGACAAACCGATTCGGAAAAGGGAATCGCCCAGCGGTTGACCGATTCCGTCGACAGGGCGATGAACGCGATTTACGAAAAGGCCGGCAAGGCTTATTGGACGGAAGACCAGTATACGATCGGAAGGATTTTGGATGATTTGAACGACCGGATCGACCGCTTCGAAGACCGGATGATGAAAATTGAAGCCCGTTATTACCGGCAATTTACGGCGATGGAACAGGCGATTTTGCGGTCCAACCAACAGTCCATGTATTTGATGCAGATGTTCGGCGGGTATTTCGCGCAATGAAGGTGAGCCGGGTTTTCCCGTTCGGGCAAGCCGGGCAAATGTGGCGGCCGGACCGGAGACCGCAAATTAATTGATGTTGGAGGAGAATGGCATTGTCAATCCAAAATCCGTATCAGGCGTATCAGGATAACGCGGTGACGACGGCTTCACCTGGCGAATTGACGTTGATGTTGTACAACGGCTGTTTGAAATTTATCGCCGCCGCCAAAGAGGCGATGAAAAAGAAGGATTATGCCGGGAAAAACACCAACCTGCAAAAGGCCCAGAACATCATCCGGGAGCTGATGGTCACTCTAAAACCGGAATACGAGGTTTCCAAAAACATGATGGCCATGTACGACTATATTTACCGCCGGCTCCTGGAGGCCAACTTGAAAAACGATTTGGCCATCCTCGAGGAATGTGAGGGTTTCGTCACGGAATTCCGCGACGTCTGGAAGCAGGTCATCCAAATTAACCGGAAACAACAATATAAAGAAGGCGGACAAATCTGAATGGAACCGTTGAAACAGTTTTATTCCCTGACGGAGGGGTTCATCGCGTTTTTGGAAAAACAAGGGAAAGAGGAACGCGACGTTACGATCGAACGGATCAACCGTTTTTTGGAGGAACGGGAGGAACTGTTAAAAAGGATCGGCCCGCCCTTTACCGATGAGGATCGGGCGCTGGCGGAAAAAATACAGGCGCTGAATGAAAAATTAAACGATCTGCTGGTACGGGAAAAGACCGCCATCCAGGAACAGCTGGACCAATTGAAGCGGCAAAAGGAATACCGGAAAAAATACCGGAACCCGTACCGTTCCCCTACGGCAGGGGGCGTGTTTTACGATAAGAAAAATTAAAGCGTTGCGGGAGAACCGCCGCCAAAGGAACGGCCGGCGGTTTTTCCGTGCCCGCGAAAGCCCCTTCGGGTCTTCCGGTGCCTGAAAACGGACGGAATATGTCTTGCGGATTAAATTTCCAAAATAAATTTGTAACCATTATTTTCATTTCCCGGAAAAAACGTATAATGAATAATAAACACGGAATAAACACAGGAAGCGGCCGCGCGGGAATTTCTCGGGGGACGGGCACCGGAGTTTAAAGATCCGGCAAATTTTGCCGCAAAAAGCGAAAGGATTCCCGCGAAATTTGTCGAATGATTTAAATAGAGTCTATTTAAGGAGGAACGTCTATGAATTATAACATTCGCGGCGAAAATATCGAAGTGACTCCGGCTTTGCGGGACTACGCGGAAAAAAAGATTTCCAAATTGGAGCGTTATTTTACGGAAGTCCCGGATACGAACGTGTACGTAAATTTGAAGGTGTACAATGACAAATCGACGAAAGTGGAAGTAACGATCCCCCTTCCCAATCTCGTGCTGCGGGCGGAAGAAGTCAACGAGGATATGTATGCGGGGATTGATTTGATCGCAGATAAATTGGAACGGCAAATCCGCAAGCATAAAACGAAAGTGAACCGCAAGCTTCGCGAAAAGGGCAGCGCGAAGGAAATGTTCGTAAACGTTTCTTCCGGGCCGAAGGAAGAAGAAAGCGAAATCGAAATCGTGCGAACGAAACGGTTCGACCTGAAACCGATGGACAGCGAAGAAGCGATTTTGCAAATGAATTTGCTCGGCCATAACTTCTTCGTCTTCACCGATGTCGAAACGAACAAACCGGCGGTCGTATACCGGAGAAAGGACGGAAAATACGGGTTGATTGAAACCAATTGAGGACGGTCCGGATTCGGCGGCTGGTTGCGCCCCGCATCCCTTCATCCCTTTCGGCGGACGGCTGCCGCCGGAGGAGGGTGAAACGTCCGGAACAAGAAAAACGGATAGTGCCATAGGCAGGTTCAAGCTGTTTCCCGTGCCGCTCGATGCCGGGAAACAGTTTTTTTCAATCCGGATGTCCTGCATCAGGGTCTTGATTTTCTATACAAAAATTCCATCGTTTGCCCGGCACGGTCTTGTGCCGGAGCCTGCGGCGGGCCGGGAAACCGGGAATCCGGCCGCGTCCGGTTGCCGCGGAGGGGAAACCCCCGGAAGCGTTTGGCCGGGTCGCTGTTTCCGGAAGCTCAAGATTTCCGGACGCTTCTTTCCGGGTTCGACCGGCATGGTTTCGTTCCGAAGGCCGCGGGCTGGTATTTGTTGCGGTTTCACGGGCCTCGCCGCCCCCATTTGAAAAAACGGATTCCGTCCGGCCGCTTCAACGGTGGATCGGCCGGCCGGAAAAATTGGAAAGGGAGATGGTGGATGTAATGGATTTCTTGCACTATCCTCACCCGTCCCGGAGAATGGCGGTGTTTGCGAAAAAAGGGATGGTCGCCGCTTCCCAGCCGCTGGCGGCTCAGGCGGGACTGGAGATTTTGAAAAAGGGAGGGAACGCCGTCGATGCGGCCATCGCCTCTGCAGCGGCCCTGACCGTCGTCGAACCGGCATCCAACGGCATCGGCGGGGACGCCTTTGCCATCCTCTGGTACAAAGGGAAGCTGTACGGACTGAACGGCAGCGGCCCCTCTCCGAAGTCCATTTCCGTTGAAGCCGTCAAGGAACGGGGACATGAAAAAATGCCCGCCTTCGGGGTCATCCCGGTTACGGTCCCCGGCGTGCCGAGATCCTGGGCGGCATTGTCGAAGCGGTTCGGCCGGCTTTCCCTTTCCGAAGTTTTGCAGCCGGCGATCCGATACGCGAGGGAAGGTTACCCGGTGAGCCCGGTATTGGCGAAAAATTGGCAGGCGGCCTATCGCCGTTACAGCTCTTTAAATGGGTCGGAGTTTCAGCCCTGGTTCGACACCTTCACCCTTTCCGGGAAGCCGCCGCAGCCGGGGGAAGTCTGGGCCTCCCCGGATCACGCCCGGACGCTGGAACTCATCGGGAAAACGGAAGGGGAAAGTTTTTACCGGGGGGAATTGGCGGAAAAAATCGACCAATTTTTCCGCAAACACGGGGGATTTTTATCCGGAGAAGATCTGGCGGATTTTTCGCCGGAATGGGTGGAACCGGTCAGCATCCCCTACCGGGGATATCAAATCTGGGAACTGCCCCCGAACGGCCAAGGGCTGGTCGCCCTCATGGCTTTAAATATCGTGAAGCAGTTCCCCTTGGAACGGATGGACGAAACGGAATGGTTCCACCACCAAATCGAAGCGCTGAAGCTTGCCTTCGCCGACGGGAAGGCCCAGATCACCGACCCGGCCTTTATGAAGACGGAAATCTCCCGTTGGCTGTCCGAGGAATATGCGAAAAAACGGGCGGCGGAAGTCACCTCCTTCGCTTCCGAACCCGGGCCCGTTTCCGTTCCGAAGGGCGGCACCGTCTATTTGGCAACCGCCGATGAAGAAGGGAATATGGTTTCCTATATCCAAAGCAATTACATGGGATTCGGATCCGGGATCGTAATCCCGGGCACCGGCATCGCCATGCAGAACCGCGGGGCCGATTTTTCCCTCGACGAAGGGCATCCCAACGTCCTGATGCCGGGGAAGCGGACCTATCACACGATCATTCCCGGATTTTTGACAAAGGGAAAGGAGGCGGTCGGCCCCTTCGGGGTCATGGGCGGTTATATGCAGCCTCAAGGCCATATGCAGGTGGTCATGAATTTGCTGGATAAGCATCTCAATCCCCAGGCCGCGTTGGACGCCCCCCGTTGGCAGTGGCTGGAGGGGAAAAAGGTGGCGGTGGAACACGGTTTCCCGGAACATCTGGCGAAGGCGCTGGCCCGCAAGGGGCACCAGATCCAGGTTTTCCTCGAGTCCGATTCCTTCGGCCGCGGCCAGATCATCATCCGGAATCCGGAAACCGGCGTTTATGCGGGAGGAACCGAACCGAGGACGGACGGCATGATCGCCGTCTGGTAAGGCCGGAAGGGCCGGAGCGGAGCCCGCTGGCCGGTCCGGCCGTTTCCATGGGGATAGGGTTATTTTTTCGGTGGGCAGGTGTTTTTCATTGAAGTATGTTCAAATTTTCATGGCCTTTTTCCGTTCGGGGATCCTGGGCTTCGGAGGGGGACCGAGCGCCATCCCCCTCGTTTATAAAGAAGTGGTGGAAAAATACCGCTGGATGAAGGATGAGGAATTTTCCGACGTGGTCGCCCTGGGGAACACGCTGCCCGGTCCGATCAACACAAAAATCGCCGGGTATGTCGGTTACCGGGTGGGGGGATGGCCCGGGATGCTGATCGCCCTGTTCGCCTCCGTCGTCCCCACGGTCCTGCTGGTCATCATATTTTTAACGGGATTGGGCGCGTCGAAGGATAAACCGTGGGTGCAGGGGATGTCCGCGGCGGTGCTCCCGGTTGTTGCCGCCATGATGGCGGCTCTCGCCCTGGATTTTATGAAACAGGCGAAGTCCGCCATGACCTGGAAGGGCCTCATCCTGTTTACCGGGGGATCTTTCCTCGTTCTCCAGGTTTTCCGCTGGCATCCGGCGATATGGATCGCCGCGTTGCTGGCCTTTGCTTTCTTTTCCGGAACGGCGCGGGAACAGGAACAAGAAAAAGAACGGTAAAAGGTGAAAAGCATGATCTACTGGCAAATTTTCCTCGCATTTTTTATTCCCGGTATCTTCGGCTACGGGGGAGGACCATCGTCGATTCCGCTCGTGGAAGCGGAAGTGGTCGACCGTTATCATTGGATGACGAGCAGGGAATTCAGCGAAATGCTGGCGATCGCCAACGCTTTGCCCGGTCCGATCGCGACGAAAATGGCCGGGTATATCGGCTACATGCAGGGGGGCATCCTCGGCTTATTGGTCGCCTTGTTTGCCACCATCGCTCCGTCGCTCCTGCTGATGATCGCTCTGTTAAGCCTGCTTTTAAGGCATAAGGATTCGCCCCGGGTGAAAAAGATGAGCGTCTTCGTCCGCCCGGCCATTGCCGTTTTGATCGGAATCTTGGCTTTCGAATTCGCCTTTGAGTCCGCGGAAAAAATCGGCGGCTGGAAAACTTTCGTCCTCGCCGCTGTCAGTTTTTATTTGCTGGAAAAGAAAAAAATCCACCCGCTGTATGTCATCGCGGGCGCATTGCTTTACGGGGCCTTCTTCCTGTCCTGAGGGAAATGATTTTGCCGGCGGCAGCCGAAAGACTGTCCGATTTTTGCGCAAATTTTCCGTCGGCCGCAAAGTCCCGCCCGCCGGGCGTAAAATTCCCGGAAAATCGGCGGATCGATGGGCCGCCGTTTATTCTTCCGGCGGTCTTCGGGGCCGGGCCCGCGCCTTGCAAGTTGTCAGCATGGTTTGATAGTGTTAAGATTGATAAATGAAGAGTGAAGCCATTGGAAGGAATCTTTTGATTGGCCGAAGGGTTGCAATCAAAAGATGCCGACAAAGGAGCGTTGAGAAATGGCAGGCATTTTAACTAAACTATTCGACCTGAACAAACGGGAACTGAAAAGATTGGAAAAGATCGCCGATCAGATCGACGCCCTTTCCGGCGAGATGAAACGGCTGCCGGATTCGGCGTTGAAGGCGAAAACCGACGAGTTCAAAAACCGGCTCGCCAAGGGCGAAACCCTTGATGACCTGTTGGTGGAAGCCTACGCCGTCGTCCGGGAAGCTTCCCGGCGCGTTCTTGGATTATATCCCTTTAAAGTGCAATTGATGGGCGCCGTTGTTTTGCACGAAGGAAACATCGCCGAGATGAAAACCGGGGAAGGGAAGACCCTGACCTCCACCATGCCGGTCTATTTGAACGCCTTGACGGGCGAGGGCGTCCATGTGGTGACGGTCAACGACTATCTGGCGAAACGGGACGCGACGGAAATGGGGAAGATTTACGAATTCCTCGGCCTTTCCGTCGGTTTAAATTTGCCGGAAATGAGCCGGGAAGAAAAACAAAAAGCCTATCAGGCGGACGTCACCTATGGTACGAACAATGAGTTCGGCTTCGACTATCTCCGCGACAACATGGTCTTGTACAAAGAACATATGGTGCAGCGGCCGCTGAATTACGCGATCATCGACGAAGTCGACTCGATCTTGATCGACGAAGCCCGCACCCCGCTGATCATTTCCGGTTCGGCGAAAAAATCGAACGAATTGTACATTCAGGCCAACGCCTTCGTCCGCACGTTGAAAAAAGACGTGGACTTCACCTTGGACGAAAAAACGAAAACCGTCCAGCTGACGGAAGAAGGAATCAACAAGGCGGAACGGGCCTTCGGCATCGACAACCTTTTCGACATCAATCACGTCACCCTGAACCATCATATCAATCAGGCGCTGAGGGCCAATTACATCATGCAAAGGGACGTCGATTATGTGGTTCAAGACGGCGAGATCATCATCGTCGATCCCTTCACCGGGCGCCTGATGAAAGGGCGGAGATACAGCGACGGCCTCCATCAGGCGATCGAGGCGAAGGAAGGGGTCCCGATCCAAAACGAAAGCATGACCTTGGCGACGATCACCTTCCAAAACTATTTCCGGATGTATAAAAAGCTGGCGGGGATGACCGGTACGGCCAAAACGGAAGAGGAAGAATTCCGGAACATTTACAATATGAACGTCGTCGTCATCCCGACGAACAAGCCGGTCATCCGGGAAGACCGCCCGGATTTGATCTACGCCACGATGGAAGGGAAATTTAAGGCGGTCGTGGAAGACATCGCCCGCCGCCATGCCAAAGGGCAGCCCGTCCTCGTCGGCACCGTCGCCATCGAGACTTCGGAATTGCTTTCGAAGATGCTGACGAAACGCGGGATCAAGCACAATGTTTTGAATGCGAAAAACCATGCCCGGGAAGCGGAAATCATCGCCCAGGCCGGACAAAAAGGGGCGGTGACGATCGCCACGAACATGGCCGGCCGCGGTACGGACATCAAGCTGGGCGAAGGCGTGAAAGAATTGGGCGGATTGGCGGTCATCGGGACGGAACGCCATGAAAGCCGCCGGATCGACAATCAGCTCCGCGGCCGTTCCGGCCGTCAGGGGGATCCCGGCGTCACCCAATTTTACCTGTCTTTGGAAGACGAGCTGATGCGCCGCTTCGGTTCCGACAGCATCAAAGGAATGATGCAGCGCTTCGGCATGGACGACAGCCAGCCGATCCAAAGCAAGATGGTGTCCAAGGCCGTCGAATCCGCGCAAAAACGGGTGGAAGGCAACAACTTCGACGCCCGGAAGCAGCTGCTGCAATATGACGATGTCATCCGCCAGCAGCGGGAAATCATTTACAAACAGCGGTATGAAGTGATCACTTCCGACAATTTGCGGGATATTATCGAAGAGATGATCCTGACGGTCATTAAGCGCCACGTGCAGGATTTCGCCAACGAAAACGCCGATCCGGAAGATTGGAATCTGGAAGGCCTGGTCGATTACGTCAGCGCCAATCTCCTTCTGGAAAACGACGTGACCGTGGATGACTTAAAAGGCAAAGAACCGGAAGAAATGGTCCGATTCATTTTCGACAAAGTCAAGATGCGCTACGATGAAAAGGAACAGCAATTGGGACCGGAAAAAATGCGGGAATTTGAAAAAGTCATCACCTTGCGGGCCGTCGACACCAAATGGATGGACCATATCGACGCGATGGATCAGCTGCGCCAGGGCATCCATCTGCGGGCGTACGGGCAAATCGACCCGCTGAGGGAGTATCAACAGGAAGGTTTCCAAATGTTTGAAAGCATGATCGAGGCCATCGAGGAAGACGTGGCGAAATATATCATGAAAGCGGAGATCGTCAGCAACCTGAAGCGGGAAGAAGTGGCGAAAGGCCAGGCGGTCATCCCGAAATCCGACGGGGAAAAGCCGAAGCAAAAACCGATACGGAAAACGGTGCACATCGGCCGCAACGACCCGTGTTTTTGCGGAAGCGGGAAAAAATATAAGCATTGCCACGGAAAGACGGTTTAATCGGAAGGGGGCTTTGTTTGCCGGCTCGTTCGGCGGGCCGTACCGCCGCGAAGGGCCGGTTTGATCGGAAGGATCGCCTCTCCATAGGAATGGAGGGGCTTTTTTTCCGGGAACACGGACCGGGCTCCCCGGACGGCCGCCCCCGGATTTTCCGGCGCTTTCCGCCGGGGCGAGCGCTTTCCCTTTTGGCTGCGTTTCGCCCCTTCCTCGCGCAACGGATCGTTTTCGGATGATCGCCGGCCTGATTTTGCCGGGATGGGGGAGCCATGCAAACGCGGGCCTTGGGCCTGAACCTTTGCCCGTCTGCAACGGTTTCCCCGCAGGACTCCTTCGGCCCGGTTCAACGCCGCCCCCGGTCATTGGCAAAAAGGGCCGTCAGGTTCTGTGGGAACCCTTGCTTTTCCCGGGCTTCCGGATTTGGGACGGACCGATCGCTCAAAGATGAAAAAATTGCCCGGGCCGCAGCGGACGGCCCGGCATTTTCATTCTTTGCATAAGGGATGTTCGACTTGGAGAAAAATTTTTATAGCAGAAAAGAAAATTAACCATCCGGAAAAACGCCCGGCACCGCAGAAAGCCGGCCGCCATCGCATCCGGCGGAGGCTGCCGAAATCTTGGCCTGGCCATCCGATGAAAAAGCCTTGAACTTGACGGATAAATCCATATACTAGGATAATGGGATAAAGATGGCCCCGCGGAGAGGGTTCGTCCGTCTTTTTTTGGGAAAACGACTCCTTCAATTCCGCGGATTTTGTCCGGTTATTTCCCGGAAAATATTTCTTCCTGCGACAAGTGCCGACAAAGGGCCCTTCCGGACCCGGAAATCGGTCGGGTTTCATCCGGAAGGAAAGGGGATTTTTTGCAAAACCTATTCCAAAATGAGGTGAAGAAGATGGAACTGTTTGAAATCAGGCAGGAATTGGAAAAAACCGCTAAGCGATTAGCGGATTTCAGGGGGTCTCTTTGACTTACAGGGCAAAGAAGCGAAGATCGCCCAACTGGAAGAAAAAATGCTGGCCCCCGGATTTTGGGATGACCAGAGGAAGGCCCAGGAAGTCATCAATGAATTGAACGGGTTAAAGGACCAAGTCCAGACTTTCACTTCCTTGGAAAAGGCCTACGAAGATCTGGAGCTCGCCTACGAGCTCGTCAAGGAAGAGGAAGACAAGGAATTGAAGGAAGAGCTGGAAGCGGATCTCAAACAGTTGAAAACGAAATTAAACGAATTCGAATTGCAATTGCTTTTGAGCGGGCCTTACGACAAAAACAACGCCATATTGGAACTCCACCCCGGCGCCGGGGGAACCGAATCCCAAGACTGGGGCGCGATGCTTTTGCGGATGTATACGCGCTGGGCGGAGAAGAAAGGCTTCAAAGTCGAGACCCTGGATTATCTGCCCGGCGACGAGGCGGGGATCAAAAGCGTCACCTTGTTGATCAAAGGGCGCAACGCTTACGGTTATTTGAAAGCGGAAAAAGGCGTCCACCGGCTCGTCCGCATCTCGCCTTTCGACGCCTCCGGACGGCGGCACACCTCCTTTGTTTCCTGCGAAGTCATGCCGGAATTCGATGAGGACATTCAAATCGAAATCCGTCCGGAAGAGCTGAAGATCGATACGTACCGTTCCAGCGGGGCCGGCGGGCAGCACGTGAACACCACCGATTCGGCGGTGCGCATCACCCACCTGCCGACGGGCATCGTCGTCACCTGCCAGTCGGAACGTTCGCAGATCCAAAACCGGGAAAAGGCGTTGAACATGTTGAAAGGGAAGCTCTATCAGCGGAAATTGGAAGAGCAGGAAAGGCAGCTGAATGAACTGCGGGGAGAACAGAAGGAAATCGGATGGGGGAACCAAATCCGTTCCTATGTTTTCCATCCTTATTCCCTTGTGAAAGATCACCGCACCAACGTGGAAACGGGGAACATCCAAAGCGTAATGGACGGTGAAATCGATCTGTTCATTGACGCCTACCTGCGTTCGCAGCTCGGCTAAAATCTTCAAGATTTCGGAAACAGGGGAAATTTTCCCCCTTTTTTCTTTTCCGGACCTGTTTTCAATTTTGGTTAAGGGGTTTTCGCCATGAAGGGAAAGAAAAGGAGAAGAGAGGAAAATTCCCGGAAGGGGAAGTGGATGGGCTGGGCCGACGTCCTGATCGGTTCGGCGATTATCGCCGTGGCTTTCAACGTATTTTTTCTACCGAATGAAATCGCCGCCGGGGGGGTGAGCGGCATCAGCACCATCCTGAACGGATTGTTCCGCTGGGAACCGGCCTATGTCCAATGGGCCTTGAACATTCCCCTTTTCATTGCCGGCGTTGTCGTTTTAGGGGTGCGCTTCGGGGTGAAAACCTTGGTCGGGACCTTGTTTTTGCCCTTTGCCGTCTATCTGACGCGGGACTGGGGGCCCTGGACGGACAATCCCCTGCTTGCCGCCGTCTTCGGCGGAATCGGCGTCGGGCTCGGGCTCGGCATCGTTTTTCGCGGAAACGCGTCGACCGGAGGAACGGATTTGGCCGCCCAAATATTGGCGAAATATACGGGCCTTTCCTTGGGAAACTGCGTCGCATTGATCGACGGCCTCATCGTCCTTACCGCCGCCCTTGTTTTCAACATCGAAAAAGGCCTCCTTGCCCTCATCGGGTTATATATAACGAGCAAGACGATCGATGCCGTGCAAGTGGGGTTCAGCCGTTCCAAAATGGCCATCATTATCACGGACAAGGCGGAGGCCGTAAAGGAAAAGATCTTGCATAATCTCGACCGGGGGCTGACCATACTAAAGGCGTACGGAGGATTTACCGAAGAAGAACGGAATATTTTGCTCGTCGTCTTCGATCAGACAGAATTCACAAATTTGAAACAAATGGTTAAAACCGTTGATACGTCTGCCTTTGTCGTCGTTTTGGACGCTTCCGAGGTCCTGGGAAAGGGTTTCAAAACCGTATAGCATTGCTATAATATTGATGGAGATGCACATTTTTCCAGTTAGGGGGGACACGCCAATGAAAAAGAGGCTTTTGTCGATCGCCGTCGGATTGTTTCTCCTGTTCGGGTTGGCGGCTTGCGGCGGGTCGAAGGATAACGGCGGCGGAAATGAATCCGGAGGAGACGGCGGCACGGCCACGGCCAGCGCCGAAAAGCTTTTCGAACAAAAATGTTCGTCCTGCCACGGCGGGGATCTGAAGAGCGGTTATGCTCCCGACTTGGACAAAATCGGTTCCAAATATTCCAAAGAGGAAATTGAAAAGATCATTGAGGAAGGACTCGGACAAATGCCGAAAGGATTGCTTCAAGGCGACGATGCGGCGAAAGTGGCCGAATGGCTGGCGCAAAAGAAATAACGGAATGACAAAAATCCCCAATCATTTTATTGGGGATTTTTCCCATAGATACGGTAATTAACTTGAAGAGAGCGGAAAGGTTTTCCGGCCTTTTTTTGCCGCAGGCGACGTGCGGGAAGGCCGGGAAAACGGCGGAGGATCCATTGTCCGGATCCTCTTTTATTTTTTTGACGCGGCGGAAAAGGCGGATGATGAAGGGCCGGTTTAAAATTTACCCTTCCCCATGGAATTTTTTCGGTGAAACGTATTTAAGTTTTTCCATATTTCCGTATAATATAAAGCAAAGCAAAATCGGACAAAAACCTTTATAATCTCCCATTTTTTGCCGATTTCTATCATTAGCAGGACCTTGAAATGAAAATGTAAATTTTTTTAATCAAAAATTGACATAATATGATGATATAATGATAGCGACGCAAGAAACGGCAAGGAAAACGAAGATCGGCCCGAAATGGAAAAAACAGTCGGAGTTGTTTGCTGAATATTCGTTCCATTTGTCGCAAAGAAAGGCGAATCTCGCTTGCAAACATCAAGAAAAGGGAAAACAAGGTGAATGAACGATGATCATCATGAAAAATGTATATAAAAAATATCCGAATGGGGTCGTCGCCGTAAACGGAATCGACGTGACCATCAGCCAAGGCGAATTCGTTTACGTAGTCGGCGCCAGCGGAGCGGGGAAATCTACCTTTATTAAATTGATGTACCGGGAAGAAAAGCCGACCAAGGGCACGATCATTGTCAACGGGCTGGACATCACGAAAATGAGAAGCAGCAAAATTCCGCTCTTGCGCCGGAATATCGGCGTCGTCTTCCAGGATTTCAAACTGCTTCCGAAACTGACGGTCTATGAAAATATCGCCTTTGCCCTGGAAGTCATCGAAGAATCGCCGCGGGTGATCCGCAAAAAAGTGTTGGAAGTGCTGGATCTGGTCAATTTGAAGCACAAGGCGCGGATGTTTCCGACGGAGCTTTCCGGCGGGGAACAGCAGCGGGTGTCCATCGCCCGTTCCATCGTCAATTCGCCGAGCGTGGTCATAGCGGACGAGCCGACCGGAAACCTGGATCCGGAAACTTCCTGGGGGATCATGCAAATTTTTGAAGAGATCAACACGAGGGGAACAACGGTGATCATGGCCACCCATAATAAGGAGATCGTCAATACGATCAAGCACCGGGTTATCGAAATCGACGGCGGCATGATCGTCCGGGATGAGCAGCGGGGAGGATACAACAATGAAAATTAGGACCATTGGCCGTCATGCGAAGGAAAGCTGGAAAAGCATCTTCAGAAACGGCTGGATGACATTCGCATCGATCAGTTCGGTGACGGTCACCTTATTAATGGTCGGCGTGTTTTACGTCATCTTGATGAACCTCAATCAGGTGGCGAAATCCATCGAAGAAGATGTGAAGATCAAGGTTTTGATCGATTCGGCGGCCGACAAGGCCATGCAGGAACAATTGGAAGCAAAAATCAAGTCCATTCCGGAAGTCGACACGGTCACCTTCTCTTCGAAGGATCATGAGCTGCAACAATTGATTAAAAGTTTCGGAGAAGACGGGAAAATCTTCCAATTGTACGAGCAGGAAAACCCTTTGTATGACGCCTTCATCGTGACGACAAAAGTTCCCGAAGATACGATCAAAGTGGCGGAACAGATCGAGAAGATGGACAATGTGTACCGGGTCAATTACGGAAAGGGAAATGTGGAAAAGCTGTTCAAGATCATCAACATCAGCCGCAACGTCGGGTTGGTCCTCATTCTCGGCCTGTTGTTCACGGCGGTTTTCCTCATCTCCAACACGATCAAAATCACCATCGTCTCCCGCAGAAGGGAAATCGAAATCATGCGCCTGGTCGGGGCGACGAACGGATTCATCCGCTGGCCCTTTTTCCTGGAAGGGTTATGGCTCGGCATGATGGGGGCGATTTTGCCCATCGCGTTGATTATCACCGTTTATAAATATGCTTACGATTTTCTCGAGCCGAAACTGCGGGGACATTTTATTCAAATCCTCGATTTCCATCCCTTCGCCTACCAAGTGGGCGGGCTGCTGCTTTTCCTCGGCTGCCTGATCGGGATCTGGGGGAGCATGATGTCCGTCCGCAAGTTCCTGAATATCTAGCAAACTGTCGGTTTCACCGATAGGGTTTCCTGTTGGTTACATAGAGAATTTTTCAGAGAGGAGGTTACCGGTGAAGTTTAAAAGATTCCTTTCCGTCGCGGGAAGCGCGCTTCTCCTGATGGCGGTGGCGGCAAACGGAACGCCGGCCGGCGCATCCAAGCTTCAGGAATTGGAAAAAAAGAAGGAAGAGATCCAAAGCGAGAAGGCCAGCATCCATACGGAAATGGAAGAGGCCAATCAGAAGATCAACGAGATCAAAAGCCGGCAGGCGGAAGTGACGGACGATCTGCAATCCTTGGATCAGTCGATCCAGGCGACGGAAACGAAGATCAAGCAGCAGGAAGGGAAGATCGCCGAGAAAAAATCGGAGATTGAAAAATTGAAAAAGGAAATCGCCGAACTGGAAAAACGGATCGAGAAACGGGACCGGCTGTTGAAAGAGCGGGCCCGGACCGTTCAGGCGACCGGCGGCACCATCAGCTATCTGGAAGTGCTGCTCGGGTCGAAAAGCTTCACCGATTTCATCGACCGGCTCTCCGCCGTTTCCACCATCCTGGAAGCGGACAAGTCGATCATCGAAGAGCAAAAACGGGATAATGAGGCCTTAAAGAAAAACAAGAAAAAAGTCGAAAACGAATTGGCGCAGGTCGAAAAGCTGAAGAAAGAGCTGGAAGCCCAGAAGGCGAGCCTCGCCAGCCAACGGGCCAAAAAGGAACGGCTGTTGGCGGAATTGAAGGATAAACAAAAAGAAGCGGAAGAATACTACATGGGTCTGGAAGAGCAAAAAGCGTTGCTCGCCGCCCAGGAAGCCGCCATTAAAAAGGCGATGGAGCTGGAAAAGAAGCGCCTGGAAGAATTGAAGAGACAGCAGCAACAGCAACAGCAGCAGCATAACAATAAGGGCGGGAATGCGGCGCCTGCGCCTTCCGGAAGCGGGATCTTCATCCGTCCCACGACCGGAGTCGTCTCCGATGAATTCGGCACCAGGGGCGGTAAACATTACGGGATCGATATCGCCAACGGTGTAGGAACGCCCGTATATGCCGCGGCCGGCGGTGTCGTGTTAGATTCTTATTATTCTCCCAGTTACGGGAATGTCATCTTTATCACCCACATCATTGACGGGAAAACCTTTACCACCGTTTACGCCCATCTCTCTTCCCGGGCGGTTTCCCGGGGGCAAGTGGTCCAGCAGGGCCAATATATCGGAGCGATGGGTTCAACGGGAGATTCGACGGGCCCCCACCTCCATTTCGAAATTCATGAGGGACCATGGAACGATGCGAAGTCCAATGCGGTGAACCCGCGCAAGTATATCAATTTTTAACCGGATTCGTTGAGGGCCGCCCGAAGGGAAGCGCAAAACCTCGGGATGCGGGAGCTCTGTTAAGAAGAGCGGGATGTCCGTTCTGGGACATCCCCTCTTTTTTATTTGAAAAAAGGATGCCCAACGATTGCTCGTTGCCCATTCGAATCTTTTTACATACCTTGTCCCTCCGCCGCATACACATGGTACAAAACACGATTCGGCCGGCCGCAAGGAAACTTCGGCCCTGGAGGCAAGGAGGGACCGATTTGTCAAAAAGGAAAGTCCTCATTTTATTGCTCATTTCCATGGTTCTTTCCGCAAGCGCCACCTATTTTCTTCTGAATTGGCGCTGGGAGGAACGGGTGCGGGAACAGCAGGATTTGATTGAAATTCCCGAGGGGGGCGCAAAGGAAAATCAGGATTATTTGGAAAAAATAGGGAACGCCTTCCATTTGATCAAAACCCAATATGTCGGCGAAGTGAATGAAGAAAAATTAACGGAAGGCGCCATCCAAGGAATGTTGACCGTATTGAACGACCCTTACTCCGTGTACATGAACAGGGAGGAAGCCAGCCGTTTTTCCGAATCCCTCGATTCTTCCTTCGAAGGAATCGGCGCGGAAATCACGAAGATCGACGGGAAAATCATCATCGTTTCCCCGTTAAAAAATTCCCCGGCGGAAAAGGCCGGTTTGAAACCCTATGATCAAATCCTGAAGGTCGACGGGGCGGACGTGACGAACAAAGAATTGAACCAGGTAACCTTGAAGATCCGCGGGAAAAAAGGGACGAAAGTCGTTCTGGAGATTTTGCGCAACGGCTTGGAGAAGCCGATCTCCGTCGAGGTGAAACGGGATACGATCCCGATCGAGACGGTCTATTCTTCCCTCGAAGAAGCGAACGGGAAAAAAATCGGCTATATCGAGATCACCTCCTTTTCCCGGGATACGGGCGAAGAATTTGCCGACCATTTGAAAAAGCTGGAAAGAAAGAAGATCGCCGGCCTGATCATCGACGTGCGGGGGAATCCGGGAGGCCTGTTGACGAGCGTGGAGGAGATCGCGTCCCAACTGATAACCGGCGACAAACCGATCGTCCAGATCGAAAAAAAGGACGGGGAGCGGGAAACCATTTTTTCCAAGCTGAAGAAAAGGAAAGGCTATCCGATCGCCGTGCTGACCGACGAGGGAAGCGCCTCGGCCTCTGAAATATTGGCCGCCGCTTTAAAAGAAGGGGAAGGCTACCCGGTCATCGGCGAGCGGACCTTCGGCAAGGGAACCGTTCAGCAGCAAATCTCCCTCGGGGACGGAAGCAACATGAAATTGACGATGTACAAATGGCTGACCCCGAACGGCAACTGGATCCACGGAAAGGGCATCGAACCGGACGTGGAGGTCGAGCAGCCCGCCCTGTTCCACCTGCAGCCGCTGCAGCTGAAAGGGATCCTCAAACGGGATATGAACGATGAACAGATCAAGCAGGCCCAATTCATCTTGAAAGAGCTCGGCTATGAACCCGGACGCACCGACGGTTACTTTGACGAAACGACAGAAGCGGCGGTGAAGGTCTTCCAGCATGACAACCGGCTTCCCGAAACCGGCGTCATCGATGGGAAAACGGCGAAGACGATGGAAAAGGTGATCCTGGAGGAAAAGGAGAATAAAGCGAATGACCGCCAATTGAAGACCTCGTTAAAATACCTTTCCTACATGGCCGAAAAATAGCCCCGGAAACGGCCGGTGCCCGCAAAGACCGAAAAGGGTCTTTCGGGCGCCGGTTTTTTCCTGCCGTAAGTATCCGATGATGACCGGTCCAGTTATATTTTGTCTTTCGGGTGCCGGTTTATTTCCTGCCGCCGTGCCCGCCGGCCGATTCTTTGCGCGGGGGCGCTGAAACGATCCTTGAGAGACCCTGCGCACGCCGTTCTGCGGCCGGCCGGACCCTCCATCGCAAAGGAAATCCCCCGTTGATTTTCGAAGACGGGCAATAAACGGCCGGCCGGTGCCGTTCAATGCGGGGCGCCGCTTTCGGTTCATTTGCGGGAATGACCGTCCCGTTTCCTGGTTGTTTCGCCGCCGGGCGCCGATTTTTTCTTCGGATGGGCCGGCTTCCGTTCCGGCGGTTCGGCCAAATATTTTCCCGGGTATGCGTAAAAGATTTGTGGGCATATTTATCCCCTTCAATAGGTGAGGGAGCGAAGACGATCGTCCGTTGAAGGGATCACCAAGCGTAAGCGCGGCTGGAAAGGAAGCAAATCCAGTGAAAAATGGGGCCCTTCCTTGGCGGAATACCGGAGCGGCTGAAGGGCAAAAGCCATGGCGTATCAAGAATGCCCGGATCTCAAACCGACGGAAAAGATTGCTTGGAAGGAAATTGCGGAATTTTTTCTACCGTCATGAACCGAAACGGGAAGTCTCCGCATCATGATGATCACCGCGCGATGTTGTCATTGGCCGGCCTTCTGATTTCCTTCGCATATTTTCCCTTTTATGTAAACCATAAGGCGGCACTGTCAGACAAACGGCGGCGGATGTTGGACACCGGGAACGATGATGGACATTTTTTGCCCGATGATGGACGTTTTTTCCCGGATGATGGCCATTTTTCCGTTCATGTCGGACAAATTTTTTTCCATGTTGGACAATCATTTTTCAATGATGGCCATTTTTTTGAAAATGTCGGACAGTCCCGTGCGGTGTTGGACGTTTTTTTTCAGATGTTGAACGAACCGGTTAAAATGTTGGACCATCCGTCCCGAAAGGCGAAAGGAATGTTGAACGTTTGGCTCCAAATGTCGGACAAAAGGGATCGGACCTTGAACGTTTGGCAAAAAATACTGGACATTGCGCCTCGGATGTTGAACGATCCGGCGGCGAAGAAAATGAAAATGTTGGACATTCCGGTCCGGGAATCCATGAATGTTGAAAAATTCCTTCTCGATGTTGAACAATAAACCTCCCATGTTGGACAGATGACCATCCAAGTTGGGCAATAAACCTTCCATGAAGGTCCATGGCCACGGATCCCCCGGCTCCGTCCTGCCCCCCGAATGTTCCTGGAAAAGATCAATCGAGGGGGTCGGCCGATTGGAAATCGAAAGTCTTGCCCAAAGATCCATTTTGAAGACGGCTTAAAGGCCTATTTTGACCAATTGGACAGATCCCTCCGAATGTCCAAGAAAAGAGAAATCGGGGAGTCGGCAGGCTGGACAGCGTTCGTCTCACTCCTTCCCAACTGCCGCAACATGAAACGACGGTTCCTTCGAAGGCTGGACAGGGTTCCTCTCGACCCCGGAATGTCCCTGGAAAAGGGGAGGGACCCTCCTTTCTTGGTTCTATTACCGTCAAGGGGGTTAAAAATTGCCCGCATACGCCTGCCTCAAACTTTTCCCGTATAGAAATAGGTTTTTGAAAAAAATTTTGCTAAAATAAAAGAAAATCAAGCCAACGGACCGATAGAAGCTGCCATCTGCCAAGGGATTTGGGTCAATCGGACGGGGAGGTGCCTGTTTTGACGGCATGGGTTTTTGAAGTTGCGAAAGGAATCGGCATGTTCTTTCTTCATCCCCTTTTCTATATCGGCTGGTTTTACGCCGTTTATCTCGGCTACCGCCGGGTCAAAAGGGAACGGAAGGATTTCCATGTCCGGGTGCAGGACGGCTGGTTTGAATTCCGCACTTATTTGTCTAAAGGGATATTGCCGGGGGTCCTCATTTCCCTCGTGGTTTTTGCCGCGGGCGCTTACAGTTCCTTCTCTTTTCCCGCCGCGGCCTTCTTCGCCACCTTTCTGTTTTCCCTATTTTTGCATCCCGCTTGGTTATCGCCGGCATTTACCGCCGGAACGGCCTTTTTTCTTTTGTATTTTTTGCAAATTTATCATGCGGAAATTCCCTATTTGAACCGGTGGCTTTCCTTTGAGCCGGACGGGACGCTGCCGACGGTCTCTTTTCTGCTGGCCCTTTTGTTGCTTGCGGAAAGCTATTTGTTGTTTAAAGACGCGGCTTACCATACCTCCCCGCGGATCATCCGCAGCCCCCGGGGGCTGAACGTCGGCGTGCATGAATCCCGCCGGCTTTGGATGGTTCCGCTCGTGCTGGTCCTGCCCGGAGGAAATCTTCATCTGCCCTTGGATTTCTGGCCGCTTCTTCCGTTTCCGAACGAGGATTTTTCGCTCCTTTTGATCCCCTATTGGATCGGATTTTCCCGGCAAATCCGCACCGATCTGCCGGCGGCTGCCGTTTCCGCCACGGCCAAAAGGGTTTTGGTCTTGGGGCTCATCGTGTCGGCCCTTGCGATTCCCGGCTTTTGGCATCCCCTCTGGTCCGCCGCCGCCGCGGCCGCAGCCGTGATCGGCCGGCTTTTCATCCCGTTGATCCAACGGATGCAGGACCAGAACCGTCCCTTCTATTTTTCCCGGTCGGAAAGGGGAGTGAAGATTCTGGATATCATTCCCGGTTCCCCGGCCGAGCGGATGGGCTTGAAGATCGGGGAATTGGTGACGAAGGTAAACGGGACGCCGGTCAACGATGACACCGGATTTTACGGGGCCCTGCAAAAGAACATGGCCTACTGCAGGCTGGAAGTCGTCGACCATCAGGGGGAGGTCCGCCTGGAAAGCGGGGCGCTGTACGAAGGGGAACATCATGAGCTCGGGATCCTCTTCGTCGGGAAAGAAAAACAATGGATGGATCATGCGGGGTAGGAACGGACGGCGGGAAGAGACTTGCCGTTCCGTTGCCGGCAACGGCGGTTTTCGTCCGCCTTGGGCCCGGGCTGTCCTTTTGTGAAAAGGCTCGTCATTTCGCCTTTTTGGTTCCACTTGTGAAAAGGCCTCCGTCATCCCGCCTTTTTGATTCCACGAATGAAACCCTTGGGCAGCCTTTCCGCGAACAAGCCCTGCGGGGGCCGTTTTTCCCTTTTCCGGGCCGCGGCGCGAAAACGGCATTCATCAGAATAAAAAAGTAAGCTTGATGCTTTTCGGAAGAAAAATCCTTTTCCTGTGATAGGATAAACGATGAGAAGGTTCGTTGGACGGTGGAAGAGATATGGGCAAATACTTGGCGGCGCTGTTTTTTCCCGGTTTGCTTGTCGTCCTGTTCACCAGGGTGACCTATAACGCCCTGGTCGGATTGGTATTGACGGTGGCTTTGATCGCCATTTCCGTTTACCGCGGGTATACCGACACTTGGCCTTTATTGATCATCGATGCGTTATCCCTGACGGCCGGCTTCTGGTATTCCAGGCGAATGTCCCGGAAGTTCGTCTGACGGTGCCGGCGGGGGTTGCGGGCTGTTCGAAAAGTCATGGAGGAAGCGACTTTTTGGCAGCTTTTTTCTTTTTGCGAAAGAAGTCCGGCATTCCAAAAAACGAATATTTGTTCGTTTTTTTGTTTATTTTCCTCAATCTTATGGTAAAATGAAATCTATGATAATGACCGATTTCAAAGGATGATCCCGATGAGCCAATCGTTCCAATTAGTGTCCAAATTCAAGCCTCAAGGCGATCAGCCGCAGGCCATCCGAAAACTGGTGGAAGGCATTAAGCAAGGGAAAAAGCATCAAACCCTGCTCGGCGCCACGGGCACGGGGAAAACCTTTACGATATCCAACGTGATCCAGCAAGTCAACAAGCCGACCCTCGTCATCGCCCACAACAAAACGTTGGCGGGCCAGCTGTACAGCGAGTTTAAAGAGTTTTTCCCGAACAATGCGGTGGAATATTTCGTCAGCTATTACGATTATTATCAGCCGGAGGCTTATGTGCCCCAGACGGATACGTATATCGAAAAGGATTCGAGCATCAACGACGAAATCGATAAACTGCGCCATTCGGCCACATCCGCCCTGTTCGAACGGCGGGATGTGATCATTGTCGCCAGCGTCTCCTGCATCTACGGTTTAGGATCGCCGGAGGAATACCGGGATCTCGTCGTTTCATTGCGGACGGGCATGGAGATCGACCGCAACCAATTATTGCGCAAGCTTGTCGATATCCAGTACAACCGCAATGACATCGATTTTCAGCGGGGGACGTTCCGCGTCCGCGGCGATGTGGTGGAGATTTTCCCCGCTTCCCGGGATCAGCACTGCATCCGCGTGGAATTTTTCGGCGATGAAATCGACCGGATCCGGGAAGTGGACGCGCTGACCGGAGAGATCATCGGCGACCGTGATCATGTGGCGATCTTTCCCGCATCCCACTTCGTTACCCGCGAGGAAAAGATGAAATTGGCCATCGAAAATATCGAAAAGGAGCTGGAGGAACAGCTGGCGAAGCTCCGGGCGCAAAACAAGCTTCTCGAAGCCCAGCGCCTGGAGCAGCGGACGAGATACGATCTGGAAATGATGCGGGAGATGGGCTATTGTTCCGGAATCGAAAACTATTCGCGGCATTTGACCTTCCGGAAGCCGGGCGAACCCCCGTATACGCTGCTCGATTATTTCCCGGACGATTTCCTGATCGTCGTCGACGAGTCCCACGTCACCTTGCCCCAGCTCCGCGGGATGTACAACGGGGACCGGTCGCGGAAGGAAGTGCTCGTGGAACACGGCTTCCGTCTGCCCTCCGCCCTGGATAACCGGCCGCTGACCTTCGAAGAGTTTGAACAACATATCAACCAAATCATCTATGTTTCGGCCACTCCCGGCCCCTATGAACTGGAACATTGCCCGGAAGTGGTGGAACAGATCATCCGGCCGACCGGATTGCTGGATCCGGTTGTGGAAGTGCGGCCGGTCAAAGGGCAAATTGACGATTTGATCGGGGAGATCCGGGAACGGATCGACAGGAACGAGCGGGTGCTGGTGACGACGCTGACGAAGAAAATGGCGGAAGATTTGACCGATTATTTGAAGGATGCGGGAATTAAAGTGCAATATTTGCATTCCGAGGTGAAGACGCTGGAGCGGATCGAGATCGTCCGCGACTTGCGCCTCGGAAAATTCGACGTCATTGTCGGCATTAACCTTTTGCGGGAAGGGCTGGACATCCCGGAAGTCTCCCTCGTCGCCATCCTGGACGCCGACAAGGAAGGCTTTTTGCGCTCGGAACGCTCCCTCATCCAGACGATCGGCCGGGCGGCCCGGAACGCCAACGGCAAGGTCATCATGTACGCCGACACGATCACCAATTCGATGCGGATCGCCATCGAGGAAACCCGGCGGCGGAGAAGGATACAGGAAGAGTACAATAAAAAACACGGTATCGTTCCGAAAACGATCCATAAAGAAATCCACGACGTGATCCGGGCCACCAAGGCCGCGGAAGACGGCGAAGAATACCGGACCGGAAGCCTTGCCAAAGGGAAGATGTCGAAGAAAGAAAGGGAGAAGTTGATCGCCCGTTTGGAAAAGGAAATGAAGGAAGCGGCGAAGGCTTTGGATTTCGAGCGGGCCGCCGAATTGCGTGATGCGATTTTCGAATTGAAGGCAGAAGGGTGAAGAAAAGATGAAAGATCGAATCGTTGTCCGGGGGGCCAGGACCCATAATTTGAAGAATATCAACGTGGAAATCCCGAGGGACCGGCTGGTCGTCCTTACGGGACTTTCCGGTTCGGGGAAGTCCTCCCTCGCCTTTGATACGATTTACGCGGAAGGACAGCGCCGTTACGTGGAATCCTTGTCGGCTTATGCCCGGCAATTTTTGGGGCAGATGGACAAGCCGGACGTGGATACGATCGAAGGGCTTTCCCCCGCCATCTCCATCGACCAGAAAACGACGAGCCGGAACCCGCGGTCGACGGTCGGCACGGTGACGGAAATTTACGACTACCTGCGCCTTTTGTTCGCCCGGATTGGGAAGCCGATCTGCCCGAAACACGGCATCGAGATCAACTCCCAGACGGTGGAGCAAATGGTCGACCGGATTTTGGAATATCCGGAACAGACGCGAATCCAAATTTTGGCCCCGGTGGTATCGGGGCGGAAGGGCACCCATGCCAAGGTTTTGGAGGACATTAAGAAGGAAGGGTTCGTCCGCGTCCGCGTCGACGGGGAGATCAGGGACATCCAGGAGAACATCGAACTGGAGAAAAACAAAAAACATTCCATCGAAGTCGTGGTCGACCGGATCATTCTCAAACCGGGCGTGCAGGCCCGGTTGACCGATTCGCTGGAAACGGCTTTGAAACTGGCCGACGGCCGGGTCATCATCGATGTCATCGGCAAGGAAGAATTGCTGATGAGCGAAAAGCTCGCCTGTCCGATCTGCGGCTTTTCCATCGGCGATTTGGAGCCGCGGATGTTTTCGTTCAACAGCCCCTTCGGCGCCTGCCCGGATTGTGACGGGATCGGCGCGAAGCTGGAAGCGGACGTGGACTTGATCATCCCCAACAAGGAATTGTCCTTGCGGGAAAACGCCATCGCCCCGTGGGAGCCGGTCAGCTCCCAGTACTATGTCCAGCTGCTGGAAGCGGTTTGCGACCATTACGGCATCGACATGGACGTCCCGGTGAAACAGATTCCCGATCATTTGATGGAAAAATTGCTGTACGGTTCGAACGGAGAAAAGATTTATTTCCGATACGTCAGCGATTTCGGCCAGGTCCATGAAAAATATGTGGAATTCGAGGGAGTCGTCCGCAACGTGGAACGGCGCTTCCGCGAAACGACTTCCGATTACGTCCGGGAGCAAATGGAAAAATATATGGCCCACAAAGTTTGTCCCACCTGCCGCGGGCACCGTTTGCGGCCGGAAAGCCTGGCCGTCAAGATCAACGGCCGCCACATCGGCGAAGTCACCGAGATGTCGATCAAAGAAGCCTTGGCCTTTTTCGAAAACTTGCCCTTGTCCGAAAAGGAATACAGCATCGCCCGGTTAATTTTGCGGGAGATTAAAGAGCGGCTCGGTTTCCTGGCGGGCGTCGGCCTCGATTATTTGACCCTCAGCCGTTCGGCGGGCACCCTGTCCGGCGGCGAGGCGCAAAGGATCCGCCTGGCCACCCAGATCGGCTCCCAGCTGACCGGGGTCCTGTACGTGCTCGATGAGCCGTCCATCGGCCTCCATCAGCGGGACAACGACCGCCTGCTGGCCGCGTTGAAGAAAATGCGCGACCTCGGCAATACGCTGATCGTCGTTGAACACGACGAGGATACGATGTTGGCCAGCGACTATCTGATCGATGTGGGGCCGGGGGCCGGAGCCCGCGGGGGAGAGATCGTCGCGGCCGGGACGCCGGAGGAAGTGATGAATAACCCGAAATCCCTGACCGGTCAATATTTGTCGGGAAAGAAATTCATCCCCGTCCCGAGGAAAAGGCGGAAGGGTAACGGCCATTTCCTCGAAGTCATCGGCGCCCAGGAAAACAACTTGAAAAACATCAACGTGAAATTCCCCCTCGGCACCTTCATCGCCGTCACCGGCGTCTCCGGTTCGGGAAAGAGCACGTTGGTCAACGAGATTTTGTACAAATCCCTGTCCCAAAAGCTCCATCAATCGAAGGTCAAGCCGGGAAAACATAAGGGGATCAAAGGGATCGAGCATCTGGAAAAGGTGATCGACATCGACCAATCGCCAATCGGGCGGACACCCCGCTCCAATCCGGCGACCTACACCGGGGTCTTTGACGATATCCGCGACGTCTTCGCCGCGACCAACGAGGCGAAGGTCCGCGGGTACAAGAAGGGGCGCTTCAGCTTTAACGTCAAGGGCGGGCGCTGTGAAGCCTGCCGCGGCGACGGGATCATCAAAATCGAGATGCACTTCCTCCCGGATGTCTACATCCCCTGCGAGATCTGCCACGGAAAACGGTACAACCGGGAAACGCTGGAAGTGAAATATAAAGGGAAAAACATCGCCGAAGTGCTGGACATGACCGTGGAGGAAGCCCTCGAATTTTTCGCCAACATCCCGAAAATCAAGCGGAAACTGCAGACGATCGTGGATGTGGGGCTCGGTTACATCAAGCTGGGCCAGCCGGCCACCACCTTGTCCGGCGGAGAAGCCCAGCGGGTAAAACTGGCTTCGGAATTGCACCGCCGTTCCAACGGAAAAAGTTTATATATTTTGGACGAGCCGACAACGGGACTTCATACGGACGACATCGCCCGCCTTTTGAAAGTGCTGCATCGCCTCGTGGATAACGGGGATACGGTCGTCGTCATCGAACATAATTTGGATGTGATCAAAACGGCCGATTACATCATCGACCTCGGCCCCGAAGGCGGAGAGGGCGGCGGAACGGTCATCGCCGCCGGCACGCCGGAGGAGATCGTCAAGGTGGGAAGCTCGTATACCGGGCAATATTTGGACAAAATTTTGAAGCGGGATTTGGCCCGCATGAACGCCCGAGAAGAAGCCGTAAACCGGGTCTGAACGCCCTTCGGGTGCGCGGCAGCCGGCAGGCAGGACGCGGGAGCGTACAAAAACCGGATTCGCGGCCCGTTCGGAAACGGCCCGTTTTAGGGGACGCCCAGGAGGGCGGTGGGCAGGATCCTTCCGGTGCCGGAAAGGACAAAGGACCTGGCCCGCGGGAACGCCTTGGCGGTGGCAGCGGCAAACCGTGCGGCGCCGGAAGAAGGATTTTGGACCAATGGGATAAGTGAATATTTGAAGCAAAGCTGTGGTCCGGATGACAAGCCGGAAAGCGGCCATCGGCACCTTCCCCGGGATTTTCCCCGGGGAATTTTTTGGCACGAAAGCAAGGGTTCAAGCCGACCTTGGCCGGCCGGCGGACCGGCCACGATGCGGATCCTTGCGGTGCCGGGACGGCGGCCGGGCCCCCTGAATTGATCCGAAGGGATGCAAGTGATCGACAGGGAAATTTTGCCGGGATAAATCGGCATAAAAAAGCCCGGCCCCTTATCCGGGAGCCGGGCGAATTGAAACCGCGGGAAAAGGGATTTTGCAAAGGATTCACTTTGCCAGCAATTCCTGCAGATCCTTTCCGCTTTCGCTCGCCAGGGCGTCTTCGTCGACAAAGACGAACACTTTCGGATGGGTTTTTATGGCCGAAGCGGGGAAATCCTCGTTCGGCTCTTCGGTAAACAGCCGGCGGACCGCTTCCTGTTTCCCCTTTCCGGAAATCAAGAGCAGGATTTCCTTCGCTTCCAAAATGGTTCCGATCCCCATGGTGATGGCATGGGTCGGCACATCGTCCAGGGATGGGAAAAACCGGGAGTTGGCCTGCCGGGTGCTTTCCGCCAAACGGATGTATTGGGTCCGGCTGTTGAAGGGCGATCCGGGTTCGTTGAACCCGATATGACCGTTTCGCCCGATTCCGAGGATTTGCAGGTCGATGCCCCCGAATTTTTTGATTAATGCCTCGTAGTTTTTGCATTCTTCCTCGATGTTTTCCGCCGTTCCGTTTGGGATGAAGGTGTTGTTCTTGTCGATATCGATATGGTTGAACAGCTGGTGGTCCATGAAATAGCGGTAGCTGTTCGGATCGTTTCCGTCCAGGCCGACGTATTCGTCCAAGTTGAAGGTGACGACCCGGCGGAAACTGATGTTGTTGTTCTTATATTCGGCGATCAGGTTTTGATAAAGCCCGATCGGCGTCGAGCCGGTGGCCAGGCCCAAGACGAGGTCCGGTTTTTCCTTGATCCGGCTGACGATATGGGCGCAGGCCTTTTTGCTCATGTCTTCGTAATTTTTTGCGACGATCACTTCCATGTTTAAAACTCTCCTTTAAACGCGATGGCTCCTCTGCAGATTGTCAATATCGGTTCGTACTGTTCGTTCAGGACGACCAGGTCGGCGTCTTTTCCCGCCTCCAGGCTGCCTTTCCGGTCAAACAGCCCTAATTCCCTCGCCGGGTTTTCCGACGCCAGCTTTACGGCCTCCGGCAGAGTGAGGGAGGTATGTGCCAGAATATTTTTGATCCCGTCTTTCATTTTGAGAATGCTGCCGGCCAATGTGCCGTCAGAAAGCAGCGCCTTCCCGTCCCGGACGTGGACATCCTGTCCGCCGAGATCGTAGACGCCGTTTTTCAAACATTTGGCCCGCATGGCGTCGGTAATCAATACGACCCGGTCCAGGCCCTTTGCTTGCAAGATGAGGCGGAACATCTCCGGCCGGACGTGGATGCCGTCGGCGATGAGCTCCACGGTCAATTCATCGAAAAGGAGGGCGGCACCCGCCGTTCCCGGTTCGCGGTGGTGAATCCCTTTCATGCCGTTGAACAAATGGGTCACATGGGTCGCCCCCGCTTCCACGGCCGCCTTCACATCCGCATAATCGGCGTCGCTGTGTCCGATGGAGGCGATGCAGCGGTTCTTTGATAAATAATGAACAAGTTCAAGCCCGTTGGGACATTCGGGGGCCATCGTCACCAGACGGATATGGCCTTCCGCGAGGTTTTGCCATTTTTGAAAGGTCTCCACATCCGGTTCGAGGATATATTCTTCCGGTTGGGCCCCCTTCCTTTTGGCATTAATAAAAGGTCCTTCCAAATGGATGCCGACGACTTCCGCTTTTCCCGGGGCGTTCTGTTCCTTGATGTAGGAAGCCGCATTGGCCAGGGCCTTTTCGATGGCTTGAGGGCTTTGGGTGATCGTAGTCGCCAAAAAGGCGGTGGTCCCTTCCTTCGCCAAAGTTTTCGCGATCGTATCCAGGGCTTCGGGCGTGGCATCCATCGTATCGGCACCCCCCGCCCCGTGGATATGTACATCGATAAATCCCGGCACGATGTAGACGGGATGGGAAAAGGTTATGGTTTCCGCATCGGGGAGGGCATGCCCGCCTTTTCTTCCCGCCTTTTCAATCTTGCCGTCCCTGATGGCGACAAACCCATCCTCCAGAAGTTCATTTCCCAGGCATACCGTTCCTTCGACAATGAAAGCGTCGCTTTTCATTTCGGGACTCTCATTCTCCTTTATTTCATAGTGTTCACTCCCTATTATAGTATAATTTCTTAAGGAAGACATCTTTATCATGGGACGGAGGGGCGAAAAAACGTTCCCCGAATCCGGAAAGACAAAACCGCGGAAATTTTCTGCCCTTTTATTTTTCTTCTCCGGAAAACATGATAAAATAGGCATAACAAAAAGGAACGGACCAGAAAAAGGAAAAGCGAGTGGAAGCAAGATGGCAAAGGTGACAGTGAAAGATATATTGAAAAATTTTAAAATGGAGCTGGTCAGCGGAGAAGAGGGCATCAACCGGCAGATTACCACGAGCGATCTGTCCAGGCCGGGGATCGAACTGGCCGGATTTTACGACCATTATCCGGCGGAGCGGGTCCAGTTGCTCGGAAGGACGGAATTGTCCTTTTTCCATAAATTTTTGTCGCCGCAGGAACGGAAGGAAAGAATGGAGAAGCTTTGCACGGAAATCACCCCGGCCATCATCGTGACGCGCAACCAGGAGGTCCCGGAAGAGCTCATCCGGGCTTCGGAAAGGGTCGAGGTTCCCGTTTTGCGCTCCCCGATGAAAACGACCAAGATTTCGAGCCTCTTGACCAATTATTTGGAAGGAAAGCTGGCCCCGACCATTTCCATCCACGGCGTCCTCGTGGATGTCTACGGCGTCGGCGTTTTAATTACGGGGAAAAGCGGCGTCGGGAAAAGCGAAACGGCCCTCGAGCTGGTAAAGCGGGGGCACCGCCTCGTCGCCGATGACTGCGTGGAGATCCGCCAGGAAGATTACGACACCCTGGTTGGAAACGCTCCCGAGCTGATCGAACATTTGTTGGAGATTCGCGGACTTGGGATCATCAATGTCATGACCTTATTCGGCGCCGGCAGCGTCCGAAGCCATAAGCGGATCTCCCTGTGCATCCATTTGGAAAATTGGGATGCGAACAAACAATATGACCGGATCGGCCTGGAAGAGGAAAAGATGAAGATCTTCGACACGGAATTGCCGAAGCTGACGATCCCTGTTCAGCCGGGCAGAAACCTGGCCGTCATCATCGAAGTGGCGGCCATGAATTACCGGCTGAAACGGATGGGGGTAAATGCGGCGCAAATGTTTACCGAAAAGCTGTACAGTTCCATCACCCAACGCCCCGATGATGAAGATTGATTCGGCCGGCGGGCCGGATTTGCGGGAAATGCCGAAAGGGCCGCACATCATGCGCGATTTTTCCCGCCGGATGATCGATGGGCGGGCGGTCCATGGGTCTGATCAACCGATTTGCAAGTAAACCGCATTGAGCGATTTACCGGATTCATGAACATTGCCGATTTTGCGAACCGATTGCGGCGGAAGGGGACCGGCGGCCAATCCGCGCGGTCGGGCTGGCGGCCTGTAAGGAAAGGACCGTCCCTTTCCGCCGTCCAATCTCTAAACGGGCAGAACGATTCGTCAATCTTTGATAAGGAGAGGTAATATGCTCTATACGATCCAACCCCTTGATCCTGTTGCCTTTAAACTCGGACCGATACCCGTCCGGTGGTACGGGATTATTATCGTCACCGGCATTATCATCGCCTACTTTTTGGCCGTCCGGGAAGGCAAAAAGCGGGGGATCCGCGAGGAAGTCTTTACCGATCTGTTGATTTGGGCCGTACCCATTGCGATCCTTTGCGCCCGGATTTATTACGTGATCTTCCAGTGGGACTATTACTCCCTTTATCCGGAGCAGATCGTTCAAATCTGGAGGGGAGGGCTCGCGATTCATGGCGCCTTGATCGGCGCGGTCGCCACCGCCGCCGTTTTTTGTTACAAAAGAAAAATCCCCTTTTTCAAGCTGGCGGATATTGCCGCCCCCAGTCTGATCATCGGCCAGGCCATCGGCCGCTGGGGGAATTTTATGAATCAGGAGGCCTATGGCGGCGTGGTCACGCGGGAATTTTTGGAGAGTCTCCGCCTTCCCGATTTTATCATCAACCAGATGTACATCGACGGGCAATACCGGCACCCGACGTTCCTGTATGAGTCGCTGTGGAACTTTTTCGTGTTCCTCTTGCTGATCCTTCTGAGAAGGACGAAAGTGAAACAGGGGGAAATCTTTTTTGCCTATCTGATTTTGTACTCCGTCGGCCGCTTTTTCGTCGAGGGGATGCGGACGGACAGCCTGATGTTTTTCAACCTGCGGGCGGCCCAGCTCGTGTCCGTTTCCTTAATCGTGATTTCGGCGGTGTTGATTTTCGTCCGCCGGAGAAATAAGGAGATTCCCCGCTATTCGGAATAGGACCGGGGATTGGCGCTTGCGGGCCGGAAGGCGGGTCAACCCGTTGCGGCGGCGGGACGCCGCAACGGCGAAAAAGCCGGCCCTGTTCGGCCGGGCCCATCGGCCTTTCTTGATGTCCTGCCGGGTCTTCCCGGACGGAAAGGTCCGGACCGGGTCCGTCGTTTTTGCGGCCTTGTGCGGGACCCCGCCGGTTTTACTCGCATGGGAAAAGCGGGTTCATCGCTCTGCAAGGTGAACGGGAAGATCCGGCGCGGCAAGCGCCGGACGGAAGGCGGGTGCGGCCAAGCGGCGCCATCGCTTGGAAAGGCGCTCCGGAACGGGATCATCGCTGTGAAAGGGGTACGGAAAGTGGGTTCAACGCTTCGAGAGGGATTGCGTTCGGGATTCAAAACGACGTGGATTCTCGGCAAAGTCATTTTTCCCGTTACCTTGATCGTCACCCTCCTTCAATCGACGCCGGTTTTGCCATGGCTGATGGATCTTTTGTCCCCGGTCATGGGTCTTTTCGGCCTGCCGGGGGAGGCGGCGATTCCCCTCGTGCTGGGGAACGTGCTGAACCTGTATGCGGGCATCGGGGCCATTTTATCCCTCCCTTTATCGGTAAAAGAAGTGTTTATTCTGGCGGTGATGCTTTCCTTTTCCCACAATTTGTTCATCGAATCGGGGGTCGCCGCCAAATCGGGGGTTAAACTTTGGCTGATCGTCCTCGTACGGTTCGGCTTGGCGGTCGGCTCCGCCGCCGCCATCCATCTCCTCTGGCAAGGCGGGGGAGAAGAAGCGCGTTACGGCCTTGTGGCCGGAGCCGGCAACGCGGAAGGCAGCGTCCTTTGGGAAGGGATAAAACGGGGGTTTTTTGGCGTCGTCCAAACGGCGGTGATCGTCATCCCGCTGATGGTAGCCATTCAAATCATGAAGGACAAACGGTGGCTGGACGTCTTTTCGAAAAAAATGGCGCCGGTGACCAGGTTTTTGGGCTTGGGCGAAAATACGGCGCTCGCCTTGACGGCCGGTTTGATTTTCGGCATGGCCTACGGGGCCGGCGTCCTTCTCCGGTCGATCCGGGAAGAAGGCGTCAGCCGGCGGGACGCGAGCGTGGTTTTCATCTTTTTGGCCGCATGCCATGCGGTCATTGAAGATACATTGGTTTTTGCACCCCTCGGCATACCCGTCTTGCCGCTATTTTTGTTGAGGTTATCGGCGGCGGTTTTGCTGACGGTTGCCGTCAGCCAATGTTGGAAAGACGTTTCACAAACGGGCAGAAAGGACTGGAGCCATGATTACCGTTCTCCTCTTTGATTTTGACGGAACCCTCGTCGACACCAACGAATTGATCATTCAATCGTTCATGCATACCTTCGACCGGTTTTTCCCGAACCGGTACAGCAGGGAAGATTGCATATCGTTTATCGGTCCGACGCTGAGGGAAACCTTCGGGAAGATAGCGCCGGATCGCGCCGAGGAAATGATCGCCTGCTACCGGGCTTTTAACCGGGAAAACCATGACCGCTACATCCGGGAGTTCCCCGGCGTTTATGAGACCATCCGCGCATTGCATGAACACCGTTTCCGCCTGGGAATCGTGACATCGAAGATGAAAGAAATGGTGCATCTGGGTTTGGAAGCGACCCGGCTCCGCCCCTTTTTCCCATGCATCATCTCGGTCGACGAGGTGGCGAATCCGAAACCCCATCCGGAATCGGTGCTGAAGGCGATGGAATTTTTCCGCGCCCGGCCCGAAGAGACGCTGATGATCGGGGACAATTATCATGACATTTTGGCGGGAAAAAACGCCGGGACAAAGACGGCGGGGGTGGCGTGGTCGCTGAAAGGAAAGGATTATTTGCGGCAGTTCCATCCGGATTATATGCTCGATAAGATGAGCGATCTTTTAACGATTGTCGGGGTTGAGCAGGATGAGAAGGACGACGCGGTATCCGGTTGAAGGGCCGAATCCTTTGTGGCAAGTTTATAAAACCGTCCCCTTTTGGAAGGTGGTAAAAAATTTCATCGTCATCCAAATCGCCCGCTACACGCCCTTTTTGCCTTTGAAAAATTTTCTCTACCGGAAATTTTTGAAAATGAAGGTGGGGGATAACACGTCCTTCGCCCTGATGGCCATGGTCGACGTGTTTTTCCCGGAAAAAATCACCGTCGGTTCCAACAGCGTGATCGGCTACAATACGACGATACTGACCCACGAATATTTGATTGACGAATACCGGATCGGGGAAGTCGTCATCGGCAACGAAGTGATGATCGGCGCCAATACGACCATCCTTCCCGGCGTGACGATCGGCGACCGGGCCGTCGTCTCCGCGGCCACCCTCGTCCATCAAGACGTTCCCCCCGGCGCCTTTGTCGGCGGGAATCCGATGCGGGTGATTTACACGAAGGAAGAGATGGAGGAACGGAAGAAGATGTCCCGGCCCGACCGGTAGCTGTCTTCCGGCCGGGCGCCTTTACTGGGGCGGCGGGCAGATTTCCGCGAATCGGGGGACATCGTCCGGGGCGGGGAAAGGATGCTCAGCCTTGAAGGGATCGGTGATTGTTTTACGATGCGCAAAGGACTGCGGCTGCCCATGACCTATTTTCGTGCAAAGACGGGAGACTGCCTGCCTTTTTCACGAAAGGGTCATGGGCTTTTTCTTTGGAATTCGGTAAAATTGCCTGACCATCCGGGCCCCGGCATGGTCGGCCGGCTGTTCGGCACAGGGCAGGAACGTTCTGCAATGCCTTGGTTCCGGACCGGTATGTCCAACATTCGCTTTTTCTTTGGGTTTGGATGGTTCAACATTTAAGGATAAATGTCCAACATTTTTGCCGAGTGTTCAACAAACGATTTCGTTTGTCCAATATGTTGGGTAAAACGTTCAACATTTCTTTTGGCTTTCAGGACGGATCGTCCAACATTTCAGCCGGATTGTTCAATATCATGAAAAAATCGTCCATCACCGCATGGGAATGTCCAACATTTTCAACAATTGGTTCATCATTTTAAATTTTAGGTTCTAAATAGAAAAGAAATTGTCCAACATGGAAGGAAAAATAACCGTCATCCCGGAAAAAACGTCCATCATCCCGAGAAAAATGTCCATCATCCTTTCCGGTGTCTGACATCCGCGACGGTTTGTACCCTTTTGGGGCCGTTTTTCACTCCATGCGGAGCGGGGACCGGATGTACCGGCCTTCTGGCCTTCGCACGGCAAAATCCTCCGTGCTTTTCGCCCCGGTCGGATCCGGAGGAAAACCCGGCTTCCGGGAACCGGAAGCCGGCCTGGCAACAGGCATTTTTGCGAAGCTTCCCGGGCTCCATCGTTTGGATTCGCGGGGGGAAAGAAATTTATTTTCTCGGCGGTGGAATTGTGTTAAAATGTACTTTCGGAAATTCGAAAACTTTTTACGGACGGAAAGCTGGAGGATTTTTAGTGAATAATTCCATGGATCACGAATCCCAACTGAAAAAATTGATTTCATTCATACCGAACGGAAAGTTTTATTTTTCGAAGGCGGTCAAAGCCTTCCAGCAAAATAAATTGCCCTTGGCGAAAAAATATCTGGAGAGGGCCAATCAGCTGGAACCGGACGATCCGACGATCATTTGCCAATTGGCCATCGTCATGGCGGAAATGGGCGATTATGAACCGGCGAATGATCTCCTCTATTATATATTGAACCGCATCGATCCGGACATGACCGAATGTTATTATTTTTTGGGAAACAACTACGCCTATCTCGGAAAATATAAAGAGGCCCTGTACCATGTCCGCACCTATCTCTATTTTGATCCGGAAGGGGAATACGCCGAGGAGGCGAAAGAACTGGAGGAAATCCTCATCATGGAGATCGGCGAGGAGGAAGACTTTTTGACGCAGGGCGGTGCGGGGGAAGACTTTTGGGAAGAACTCGAGCTGATCGAGCTTCAGGATGAGGCCAACCGGCTGCTGAAGGAGGGAAAGATCGGGGAAGCGATCCGGCTTTTCCGGGAAATCATCGAAAAATATCCCCGCTTTTGGCCGGCCTACAACAACTTGGCCCTCGCCTATTTTTACATCGGAAAAACCGCTGATGCCGCGGAATTATTGGAGCAGGTCCTGGCGGAGAGCCCCGGGAATCTCCATGCCCTGTGCAACGCCGCCATCTTTTCGCGCCACGCAGGAGAGCCGGTGGAGGGGTTGGCGTCGATGCTGGAGAAAATTTATCCGATTTCCGACGACCACCGTTTCAAATTGGGCACGACGCTGGCGATTCTCGGCAGATACGAACGGGCCTACCAATGGCTGAAATCGATCGCGAAAAAAGGCTATGAAGTGGACAGTTACCTTTATTACTGGCTGGCCTATTCCGCCCATTTCAGCGGAATGGAGGAGGAGGCCCGGCAATATTGGGAAACGTTCGTCAGGCTCCATCCGGACAAAAAGGGAAGGGAGCCGTGGAAAACGGAAAATTTCCCCTCCCCCTTTTCCGGATCCCCGCGGCGTCCCGATTGAGCAAGTTCATGGACCGTTCATCGTTTCTGTTATACCATGGAAATGAGGGCAATAATAGTAGCGAAAGGCCTAATAAGCCGTTGGGAGTGAAGAAATGTGGCTGAAGAAAAAATTTATGATGTGGTGATCATCGGGGCGGGTCCCGCCGGCATGACGGCGGCGGTCTACACATCCCGCGCCAATCTGTCCACATTAATGATCGAACGGGGCGTACCCGGCGGGCAAATGGTGAATACCGGGGAAGTGGAAAATTATCCCGGCTATGATTCCATTTTAGGGCCGGAATTGTCGGAAAAAATGTTTGCCCATGCGAAAAAATTCGGAGCCGAATACGCTTACGGGGATATCAAAGAGGTCATCGACGGGAAACCTTACAAGCGGGTCATCGCCGGGAACAAGGAATATAAGGCCCGCGCCGTCATCATCGCCACCGGGGCGGAATATAAGAAGCTCGGCGTCCCCGGGGAAATGGAATTGAGCGGCAGGGGCGTCTCCTATTGCGCCGTATGTGACGGGGCGTTTTTCAAGGGGAAGGATCTGATCGTGGTCGGCGGGGGCGATTCGGCGGTTGAAGAAGGGGTTTATTTGACCCGGTTTGCCAGAAAAGTCACGATCGTCCACCGCCGCGACAAGCTGCGGGCGCAAAAGATTTTGCAGCAGCGGGCCTTCGCCAATGAAAAAATCGACTTTATCTGGAACCATACGGTAAAAAGAATCAATGAAAAGGACGGAAAAGTGGGGAGCGTCACCCTCGTTTCCACCGTGGACGGCACGGAAAAAGAAGTGGCCGCGGACGGCGTATTCATTTACATCGGCATGGTGCCGCTGACGAAGCCCTTCGAAAAATTGGGAATCACCAATGAAAACGGCTATATTGTGACGAATGAGCGGATGGAAACGAAAATCCCGGGTATTTTTGCCGCGGGGGATGTCAGGGAAAAAACGCTGCGGCAAATCGTTACGGCGACGGGGGACGGCTGCATCGCCGCGCAGAGCGCCCAGCTGTATGTGGAGAATCTGGCCGAAGAATTGGAAAAGGCAAATATTTCATAATCGTTTTCTAACCGAAACGTTAAATCCTTTTAAATCAACTGTAACACGGATGAAACAATGATCGGTTAAGATAAGAATTAGAAATTGACCCCCTTTTAAATAGATTTTTCTATCGTCGGGCACGGGTTTTCACCTGTGCCATTTTTTTTGCGGAATGAGGGAAGACCGGCCCGGCCGGCGGAAAAGGCCCCGGAAAACTTCCCCTTCCCGGTCAGGAATCGCCCTTTCCGCCGGGACCGGGAACCGCTGGAAGGGACAGGGAGGTTTCCCGAACCGGAAGACTCGATGGTCCGCGCGCGGTGTTTCTGGCGGGAAGGAGCCGGAAACAAGGCGGGGCTGTTCCTGTCCGGGGGTTTGCCGGACGGAAGGGAGAGACCGGTCAAGGGACGGTGCTCGAAACGACAAGGGAACCCTCGGGGAAATGACCGCCCATATCCGGTTCATCCTTTGGGGAAACGAAGCTTCTGGCGGGGAACTGGACGGGAGCCCTTTCGCGGGGATGACAGTTGGATGAATTTTCCGGCGGGGCACCCGGCGGCAGCCGGATGGCTCAAACCATTCCGGTTTGGCGCCGCCTCCATTCCGGGGAGCCCATCGGATGCATCCCCGGGCTTGGCATCGGCGGCCGGGGCTCCCGTCTGGGAAAATCCGTTTTTCCTCATCGTAAGCGCCCGTCTTTGAAATACCGTTCTTACTCCCTATATAGTATAATAAAAATGGTTTGAGCAAAAATCCCGCCGTTTTTTATGCATCCGACGAGGTGAGTTTCATGCAAAGAGTAACCAATTGTGTTTTTTTTAAGGACGGCAAGGTATTGATGCTGAGAAAGCCGAGCCGCGGTTTCTGGGCTTTGCCCGGCGGCAAAATGGAGCCGAAAGAAACGGTGAAGGAAGCGGTCGTCAGGGAATATTTGGAAGAAACGGGGATCCGGATTAAAGATCCGGTGCTGAAAAGCATTTCCACCTTTTTAGTCGATGAAGGAAACGGCGTTCATGAATGGATGATGTTTACCTTTTTGGCGAAGGACGGGGAAGGGCAGACCAAGGAAACGACCGATGAAGGGATCTTGCAATGGCAGCCCGTTCAAGAAATCGGAAACTTGCCGATGGCCGAGGGCGACCGGTTTATCATCCGCCACGCGCTGAACGGGAACGAGATCATGTACAATTCCTTCCATTATTCTTCCGATTATCGTCTGCTTTCCTACCGCCTGGATCCGGAATTGGCATAATCGAATGCCGGGTTGAAAAGAAGGGGGTCAAAAGATGCAGTCGCAGCACCAGGAGATGCAGGTTGTGATCATCACGGGGATGTCCGGGGCGGGGAAAACGGTTGCGATCCACAGTTTTGAAGATCTCGGTTTTTTTTGTGTGGACAATTTGCCCCCGCTCCTGCTTCCGAAATTTTTGGAGCTGATGAAGGAAAGCGGCAAGATGAACAAGGTCGCCCTGGTGATGGATCTGAGGGGCAGGGAATTTTTTGACGATTTGTTCAAAGTTTTGGACGAACTGGAACAAAGTCCGTGGATGCAGGTCAAGATTTTGTTTTTGGATGCCGACGATTCCACTTTGGTCAACCGGTATAAAGAATCGCGGCGTTCCCACCCCCTGGCCAAATCCGGGCTCCCCTTGGAAGGCATCCGCCTGGAACGGGCGCTGCTCGAGGAAATCAAAGGCCGCGCCCAAATCATTTACAATACGAGCCAAATGAAGCCGAAAGAACTTCGGGAAAAGATTTTGGAAGAATTCTCCGAAGGCAACGCCAAAATCTTTTCCATCCATATCGTTTCCTTCGGCTTTAAGCATGGCATACCGATCGACGCCGATCTCGTCTTCGACGTGCGGTTTTTGCCGAATCCCTATTATATCCGCAGGATGCGGGAGAAAACCGGCTTGGAATCGGAAGTGTACGACTATGTCATGAAGTGGAACGACACGGCCAAGTTTTTGGAAAAATTGACGGACCTTCTGGAGTTCATCATCCCCCTTTACAAGCGGGAAGGGAAGAGCCAGCTGGTGATTGCGATCGGCTGTACCGGCGGACAGCACCGCTCCGTCGCCATCGCCAGGTATTTGAAAGAAAAGCTGCAAACCGATTATCCGGTGGAAATCACCCACCGGGAAATAAGCGACGAAAGGAAAAAGTCCCATGATGGAATATAAGGCATTGCCGAAAGTCGTCGTCATCGGCGGCGGAACCGGATTGCCCGTATTGCTGCGGGGGTTGAAACGGTTCCCCGTCAACATTACGGCCATCGTCACCGTCGCCGATGACGGAGGCAGTTCGGGAAGGATACGGGAAGATTTGCGCGTCCCTCCCCCCGGCGATATCCGCAATGTTTTGGCGGCCCTCTCGGAGGTGGAACCCCTCATCCTTCAGCTGTTCCAGCATCGGTTCCGTTCCGACGGGGAATTATCCGGCCATTCGTTGGGAAATTTGATGCTTGCGGCGATGACGAACATTACGGGCAATTTTGCCCGCGCCGTGCAGGAAATGAGCAAGGTTTTAAACGTGAAAGGGACGGTCCTTCCTTCTTCCAATCAGATCGTGATGCTGCATGCGGAACTGGAGGACGGCACGGTCATTTCCGGGGAATCGAAAATCCCGTTGGCGGGCAAACGGATCAAACGGGTCTTTTTAACCCCGGATCGTATCGATCCCCTTCCCGAAGCCGTCCGCTCCATTGAAACGGCGGATTTCATCATCGTCGGCCCCGGCAGTCTGTATACCAGCATTTTGCCGAATTTGCTCGTGCCGGGCATCGGGCATGCGGTCCGCCAGGCGAAGGCGAGAAAGATCTATATTTGCAACTTGATGACCCAGCCCGGGGAAACGGACGGTTACAAGGCGAGCGACCATATCCAGGCGATCTTTGACCATATCGGCCATGCATCCATCCATCAAATCATCGTCAACGACGGGGCGATTCCCGAAGAAATCACCGAAAAATATAAGAAAGAAACGTCCATTCCCGTCCTCCCCGATGTCGACAACCTCGTGCGAATGGGTTTGGACGTGATTTCCGAACCGATCGCCGACTACAAGAGCGGGATCGTCCGCCACGATTCGCTCAAGCTTTCGGAAATCATTTTTCAAATCATAAAGGAAACCCTTTAGGGGGCCGTTCGCCCGGCTTCCTTCCGGGACGGCCATGCCGGGTGTTTCCGCCAACGGCAAAAAAGCTGATCCGTTTGCCCGGCCCGCTGAAGGTATGCGCATCAATCGCTTGCATAAAGGCCGTCCCATCGCCGGATTCTCTTGCTTGGTTTTGGAGCGGAAGGGCGGCTTTCACGAAAAAGCCGTCCGTTTTTCCGGCCCCCCGCGGCTTTCCGGTGAAGGCTCGGGGAGGGGAAACGGGATGTTTCCCGCAACATGCCGGCGGGACCGCTTACGGACCGAACGGGATGTCCCTGGCAAAACGGGAAAAAGCGGCTTTGGACCGGGAAGCAAGCCAAGGCCGGACAAGGGTTTTCGGGCGTGATGGCCGTTTGGGTGCCGGCGGCGTTTTGACCGCGGGACCAAGGCGTTCAAGGTTTTCCTTTGCCGCCTTAAAATTCTGCGAGGGTCTGCAGGTTCCCTTCCGTGAGGGGCGAAAATGACCGGGGACGGCAGGAAAAAACGCAGGTGTCAATTTGTCCAACGACGGGGGTATGAGGGATGTCATTTGCCTCGGATATCAAAAAGGAATTGACGAATCTGGAGGTCAAAGACTGCTGCGGGAAGGCCGAACTCGCCGCATTGACGCGGATGAACGGTTCGGTTTTTTTTGCAGGCCAGAAGGTTTGGGTGAACGTCCAGACGGAAAATGCGGCGATCGCCAGAAGAATCTACACCTTGATCAAAAAATATTACGATGTGCCGCTGGAAGTCATCGTCCGGAAGAAAATGAGGCTAAAAAAAAATAACATCTATATCGTCCGGATCATCGAAGGCGGAGAAATGATCCTGAAAGACTTGGAAATCGTCGGCGAAGGATTTTCCATCAACCGGAAGATCTCCGAAGGCCTCACCCGGAAAAAATGCTGCAAGCGGTCCTATTTGCGCGGCGCTTTCCTTGCGGGAGGCTCGGTAAATAACCCGGAGACCTCATCTTATCATCTGGAGATTTTTTCCCTGTTCAAAGAACATGCGGAGTCTCTCCGCTCGCTGATGAACGGCTTTTCATTGAACAGCCGGACATTGCAGCGAAAGAAAGGCTATATCACCTATCTGAAGGAAGCGGAAAAAATCAGCGATTTTTTGAACGTGATCGGCGCCCACAACGCCCTGCTGCGCTTTGAGGACGTGCGGATCGTAAGGGACATGCGGAATTCGGTGAACCGGCTCGTCAATTGCGAAACGGCAAATTTGAACAAAACGATCAGCGCGGCGGTCCGGCAAGTGGAGAATATCAAATTGATCGACGAACAAATCGGCCTCGACTCCCTCCCGGAAAAATTGAAGGAAATTGCGAAGCTCCGTCTGGAAAACCAGGATGTCACGCTGCAGGAATTATGCGAAATGGCCTCCGGAAAGATCAGCAAATCGGGAATCAACCACCGCCTTCGCAAACTGGACGACATCGCCGAGAAATTGCGAAGCGGGCAGCCCGTCCGTTTTTGAAACGGGAGAATGGGAGGGGGAGGCGGGCGGCGCGGGGCGAAGGCCGCTCCGCGGCCATTTGCATTGCAGGGCAAGGGAATTTCCGGAAAAGAAAAAAGGGGCGCGCAACAAGTGCTGCCCCTTTTTTGCGCGCCCTCCGGCGCCCGTCAAGAAATCGTGTTTCTGGAGATAATGTGGTCGATCAGCCCGTAATCCTTCGCTTCTTGGGCGGTCATGAATTTGTCCCGGTCCGTGTCCTTTTGGATGACTTCCAGCGGCTGGCCGGTATGTTCGGACAAGAGTTTGTTGATCTTGTCGCGCAAGAACAGGATCCGTCTCGCCGCGATTTCGATTTCCGTCGCCTGCCCTTGGGCGCCGCCCAACGGTTGGTGGATCATCACTTCGCTGTTCGGCAGGGCGTAGCGTTTCCCTTTCGTTCCCGCCGCCAGCAAGAAGGCGCCCATGGACGCGGCCATGCCGATGCAGATCGTTTGCACATCCGCCTTGACAAATTGCATCGTGTCGTAAATGGCCATTCCGGCGGTGATGCTTCCGCCCGGGCTGTTGATGTATAAGGAGATGTCCTTTTCCGGATTTTCCGCATCCAAAAACAGCAATTGGGCGACGATGGAGTTGGCCACCTGGTCGTCGATCGGCCCACCGAGCATGATGATCCGGTCTTTCAAAAGGCGGGAATAAATATCGTAGGCACGTTCTCCGCGATTGGTTTGTTCGATGACTGTCGGAATCAAATACATCGGGAAACTCCTCCTTGAAAAAACGATTTTCATACAAAATCATCATACAATAAAGGTCAATAAAGGTCAAACAAAAAGAGGCCCGGCCAATAATACTTTTTTCGCCAAAAAGCGTTCGTTGTAAAAGACGGCAACTAAATTTGCAAAAGCCACGGATAGCCCCTCCGTTTGATCGTGGTATCGCCGCCTCTAATCATAACACGGTTTATCTGGATGAAGTCCAGGAATTCGCGTAAAAAGAAGCGGGCGCAAAGCCGTTCCATT
>SPLK01000076.1_pt1 | contig 58298 bp, 51 predicted proteins | sample 2456111 | NCBI WGS metagenome assembly SPLK01 (sample SAMN11156906, study PRJNA527647) | hot springs metagenome | biome: Geothermal region; feature: Hot spring; material: tree branch in hot spring; isolation source: hot spring sediment rich in lignocellulosic material ... | reverse complement strand
GGTGCTTTTGGCGGCGAGATGGGCGGAAAAACCGTCGATCTTACGCGCTGGAGAGGGTTTTGGCGGTGAGATGGGCGAAAAAGCCGCCGATTTTGCACGCGGGAGGTACTTTTGGCGACGAGATCGGCGGAAAAACCGTCGAACAATAGACCGCTCCGAAAAACTACATCCTTCCAAGGGAAGCGGAGGAAGCGCAATTCTATATCGACGGGGCTCCTGTTTCAGGATACAAGCATGGTGTCTCCATTACACCATGTGAGGCAAGTGGTGAAGCACACCCTTTAGACGCGATGGCGTCGGGGGTGTGCTTTTTGTTTGTACGCTTGCAAATCCAAACGGTTATGCGGAAAAACGGCGGGCGAGGAAGGGAACGAGAGCGTGCACGGGAACGGAAAGGAGCGAAGCTAATGAAAGCGATGGTGTATATGGCGGAAACCCGGAACGGATGGCGTCCCCGCTGGACGGTGGCGTGGGATGTCGATGAGCAATTTTGGCTCGATCCGGTGTTTTGCCGCGGGGTTTTGGAAGGAGCCGGCATATCGGCGAAAGCGATTGCTGCGGCGATTGATCCGGTGAACCGGGAAAAGGCAGTGGCAGAAACAGTGGCGGAAAAAGCGGCGGTTTATCAGGAGGACGGCAGTGCGACGGTAAATTTTTGGGGACCTCAGAAACCGGTATCGATGAAAATGGTATCGACGGTGATGGAAACGGGTCATTTGGCGGGTACCGGCGTTGTGGTGGGCGAACATCCACTCGGCGTCAGACGACTGGTGGTGCTGCGGAGTCCGCTGCCCCTCGGGATCGCAGAAGCGGCGGTGCGTTTGTTGGAAAGCCGGAGACTGGACGGGGGAAGGGAAAGAGGAAAGTGGACATGGTGGGAGAGACGAAAGTGGACATGGCGGACAAAGGCAGGCAAGGGAGTGCCGCCGCGGCGGAAGAAGGCTGGTGGGGGACCAGTGCCTCGTTTTGGGCAAGGCGGCCAGACTCTTGGGAGCCTTGGAAAAGGCGCTAAGACGCCTGGAAGACTGGGGGAAGGAGTCGAGATGCCTGGGGGAACTGGGAAAGACGCCGGGATGCCTGGGAGCCTTGGGGAAGATGGCGCGATTTTGGCACAATGCTGTCTGGTTCGGGCGGCCAATCTGTGCCGTGCGGCGGCGGACGACGCGACGGGGCGGACAAACGTCTTGCCGGGGGATTCGGATGCGGAACGTGCGTCCGGGATTGAAGCGCCGTTCTGGAGTTTGAACGACACCGTCGTGTTGGGGCCGGAAAACCAATGGCGGACGGAAAACGCCGAGTTGCGCCGAGACCGGGGGCGGCGTCTGGGGCGGCTGGCCCGTCAGGCTTCGGCCTCCCTGGCCGGACGGTCGCTTCTGCCGGAAGAAGCGCAACGGTTATTTGCGGACACGCTGCCGGAACTGAAGCCGGGGGAATGGCTGGCGGTGGCGCAGACGGCGCATTTGCTCGGGCTGGTGGAGCTGCAAGCGGCGCTGGAGCCGCCGGTACCTTACGAATTCAGGGACCTGGAGCGGCATGGGTTGGCCTCACACTCCATGTGGGTCTCCTGGGTTCGGGAGCTTTTGCGGGCGGATTTCCCGTTCCGTCACCGCGAGGCCCTGCGTTGCCGGCGATGCGGCGGCGGGCAAGCGGGCATGAGGAGCTCCCCGTGCGCCTCGTGCGGCAGGATCTGCGCGGTTTGCGAAGCGTGTCTGACCATGGGGCGGTGCCGGGAGTGCGAATTGCTGATGATCGGCAAACCGTTGCAGGCGCGGGACGGAGCGGGAACGGGCCTGCGATTGCCCGCCACCCTCGCTCGAAACCCGGAGGAGTGGCTCAGCAAGTGGAATCTCAGCCCCGCACAGCGGGAGGCGTCGGCACAAGCGCTCGCTTTTATCCGGCGGACATTGGGGCGGACATCCAAGTTGTCCGTACCGACGGGAGACAGACCGACCGCTACAGCGGGGGATCAAAAGTTTGCGGAGGAGCGAAAGCTGGCAGAGGCGCAATGGTTTAGGGGGGAGCGAAGATTTGCGGGGGAGCAAAAGTTTTTGTTATGGGCGGTGACGGGCGCCGGCAAAACCGAGATGATTTTCCCGCTGCTGGAATCCGTGCTGGCGGCGGGCGGCCGGGCACTGGTGGCGACGCCGCGGCGGGACGTGGTGCTGGAGCTGGCACCCCGGCTCGCCCGCGCGTTCGGCGAAGACCGCTTGTCCGTCCGCTACGGGGGAAGCCCCGATCGCAAATTCGACGCGCCGCTGACGCTGGCGACCACCCATCAGTTGCTCCGGTTCCAGGGGGCGTTCGACCTCGTGCTGATCGATGAGCTGGATGCTTTCCCCTATCACGGCGATCCCATGCTCCAGTACGCCGCCGCCAAGGCGAGGAAGCCGGACGGTGTGACGGTGCTGTTGACCGCCACGCCGCCGCGGGCACTGCAGCGGGAGGTGCGACGCGGCAGACTGCCGTGCGCGAAAGTTCCGGTGCGTTACCATCGCCATCCGCTGCCGGAACCCCGGCGTCTTCCGTTGCCGGAACTGGCGCGCATGCTGCGTACCCGGCGTCTGCCGCGGCGCCTGCTTCGCGCGCTGCGCCGTTCCGTCGAAGCGGGCAGCAGCTTGTTTGTGTTCGTGCCGTACATTCGGCAAGCGGAAGCGTTCGCGGCGCTGCTCCGGGAGCATGCCGAGGAGATTGGGCTGGACGCTGGACAGATTGCGGGCACGTCTTCGCAGGATCCGGAACGGGAGGCGAAGGTGCAGGAGTTCCGCAAACGGGAGGTGCGGCTGCTGGTGGCCACGACCATCCTGGAACGGGGGGTTACGGTGCCGCGCAGCGACGTGTTCATTCTGGATGCGGATCACGCGATGTTCGACGAAACGGCGCTGGTGCAGATGGCGGGCCGGGCGGGACGTTCGGCGGACGCGCCGGACGGGCGGGTGTACTTTGGCGGACGGACCATGACCGTCGCCGAGCGGCGCGCGATACGCCACATCCGCGCCATGAACCGCCTGGCCCGGCGCAAAGGGTACCTGTTTCCGCCTTCCGCACGCCCGCAGTCCTCACGGATTTCAATTCCCATTTCCCTGTTCCGCACTCCCGCGCGGAGGTGGCCGCGATGAAAATCCGCTTCCCCGACTGGAGCCGGCTCATGCGGGCCGAGCCCGATCGCTGTCCGGTCTGTCAGGCCGCGTTCCGCCCGGATTCGGGCGGCGCGTCGCTTCCCGTCGCTCTGCGGCAGCCGCGTCAGGCGTTGCGGAGCTTGTGTCCGGCTTGCCGCGAGCGGATCCCGTGGATTGTCGCCCCGCAATGCCCGGTTTGCGGCCGGCCGGATCGGTGCGAGGATTGTTGTCGCAGGCAAAACACCCATTTTATGATTTCCCGGAGCGCCGTCCGGTACGACGCCAGAATGCGCGAATGGCTGGCGCTGTACAAATACCGCGGGGCCGAACGGCTGGAGCCGGTGCTGGCGGCGATGCTCGCGTACGCGTTGGAACGTCTGGCGGCCGAATTGGGACAAGCCGTCCCGTCCCGCGTTTTCGATGTGATCGGCGCGGTGCCGCTGTCGGAAGACCGGCTGAACGAACGGGGGTTCAACCAGGCCGAGCGGCTGGCCGTCCGGCTGGGAACGTGGTACGGCATTCCGTACGCCGCCCTGTTGCGGCGGGTGCGTCATACCGCCAAACAAAGCTTCAAGTCCCGCGCGGAGCGGCTGAAGGATGTGCGGGGAATTTTTGCGGCGAATTTCGAAGGGACGGGAAACCACAGCAATAACGTCCTCGCCGGGTACCGCCGCGAAACCGGTTGGACCGGATTCGCCGCCGACTGCTCCACGGCCGCATGCCGCGGCTACGGCCTCGGGACCGGGCCCCGCGTCCTGCTGGTGGACGACGTGTACACGACGGGCAGCACGATGAACGAAGCGGCTTATGCGCTCCAAAAAGCCTGGAACGGCCGGGGAATCCTGTTCGGGCTGACCTGGGCGCGATGAGGACAATCTGTTCTTCTTTTCTCCTTTCTGTTATGCTAGAGTATACCGGCCGTGATGATCATCAAATGATAACCAAGGATCGGACAACCGGGAGGTCCGGTTCCGAAACGGGGGGCGAGGTCGTGGAACGACGCGAAAAATTGCGGGAGATCGATATCGTTCGCGCATTTGCGATCCTGGGAGTATTGCTTGTGCATTCGACCTCGTTCGCCACGGTCAAAATGATCGAATCGAACCTGTACGGCGTGTACAACTTCCTGAACATCTTTTTCAAGATCGGCACGTCGACGTTTATCTTTCTGAGCAGTTTCGTTCTTTTTTACAACTATTACGAAAAACCGCTTACGAAACAACGCATCCAGAAATTCTACCGGAACCGGCTGCTGTACATTCTCATTCCGTACATGCTGTTTTCTGCCCTGTATTACGGCATCGGCTGGTGGAACCGGGGTCATGTGATCGGTGTGGAGCCCCTGATCGAATTTTTCCGGAAGCTGGCCACCGGATCGGCTTACACCCATTTGTATTTCGTGTTCATCAGCATTCAGTTTTACATTCTGTTCCCGCCGCTTCTGTGGTTGTTCCAGCGGTATCGGCGATTGGCGGCGCTGGCGGTGCCGATCGGGATCGCGTTGCAGTGGGCGTTCTTTATCATGAACAAGTTGGAGTGGCAGGTGCCGAACCGGGGAAGCTGGGCTCTTTCGTATTTTTCCAATTATTTCCTCGGCGCGTGGCTCGGCATGTACTTTGACCGCGCCCGGGCCTGGCTGACCGTCTCCCGGGAAAACGCCACGCCGGGTCGTGCGGCCGCCTGGGTGGCGCTATGGGCCGTTTGGCTCGGCGCGGGGTTCACGCACGTGTGGATGTGGTACGAAACCCGGTTGCACGGCGCGCGTTTCCACTCGCAACTGTACGACGCGATATGGAACGTGCACACGCTGGCCACGGCGCTGGTGCTGATGCAACTGGCGTTCTGGCTGCAGCGGCGCGCGCCGGACCGTTGGCCGGTCCGGGCGTTGCGCCATCTGGGCATCGTGTCATTCGGCGTTTATCTGTTCCATCCGCTCGTGTTGCTCGTGTACCGGCAATTCCCGCCGAGCTCCGGGACGTCATTGATCCATCATCTGTGGTATGCCGGGGGATTCCTGTGCGCGCTCGCCGTTTCGTGGCTGACCGTCACCGTCGTGAGCCGGTCGGGCCGATGGTCGTGGCTGGTGTTCGGCACGACGGGCGAGCAGTTGCGGGCGGAAAGAGCCGCGCGCCGCATGGCGAAGCATCAGCCTTCGTCGGTGGCGGGCTGAAGCGGTTTTCGTTTTACAAGATTTGCGATTTTCGGTTACAATATTCGATAGAAAGACAAGAGTTGCCAATCGTTTTGCCATCACGTTCAGCGGTGAATGGGGGTGCGGCGATGAATCTGGACAATTGCCCCCGTTGCGGAAAATTGTTTGCCCGAACTTTCCGCGACGTTTGCCACAACTGCTACGTGGAACTGGAAAAGGACTATCAGCGAACCGCCGACTATTTGCGGGAAAACAAGGGCATCACCATCCACGAACTGTCGGAGGCGGTCGGGGTCAGCGTCAAACAGATCACCCGCTGGATCCGCGAGGGACGCATCTCCTTGTACAACGCGCCGAACATGTCCTATCCGTGCGAAGTGTGCGGCATCCTGATCCGCGAAGGGACCATGTGCGACTCTTGCCGCACGCGGTTGACCAAGGAGGTCAAACGGGTGCAGGAGTCGTCCCGGCAGCCGGCCCAGGAACGGATCGCCCGGAATGAAACGTACCGCATCAGCGATCGCCTGCGAAACCGTTGAAAAAACTATAAATATTTGCAAAACGGGAACCGATAATACTTGTAAAGATTATCGGTTCTTTTTTTGTGGGAGTGGTTACGCCGATGAAGATCGACGAAACGCCACGTCTTGGCGCACTGCGGGTATACGGCCAGATGGCCGAGCGCCGCGCCGAAGGGGCGGTTGGCAAAAAACGCAAGGACGAAGTGCAAATTTCCGCGGAGGCCAAGCAACTGCTCGATGCACGGGGGCTCGAGGAAGCGGAACGCAGCCGACGGATCGAAGCGTTGAAGCAGGAAGTGGCTTCCGGCACCTATTACGTGGAAGCCGGCAAAATTGCCGAAAGGCTGCTGCCGTTCCTGCTGAAGTGAACCGGAACGGGGGATCACCGTGGCTGTCCAGAAACTGTTGGAATCGCTCCGGCTTTTGCTCCGGCTGTATCGTGAACTGATCGATCTGGGATGGAAGAAGAAAGATCAGGTTATCGGGAACCGCTTGAATGACCTCACCGAAACGCTGGCAAAAGAATCGCGGGTTCTCAAACAGTTGGCGGAAGCGGAGACGGCGAGGGTTCAGGCGGTTCTGGCGTTTCAGCGTGAATTGGGACTGCAGGAGAACCCGGAAGCGAAGCTTGCGGAACTGGCTGAGTGGATGACGGATCCGGCCGGCAAGACGGAACTGCTACACCTGATGGACGATATCGGACGCGCCGCCGGAGAGCTTCGGGAACTGAACGAACGCAACCAGAAGCTTGTTCGTCAGGCGCTCGGCATGGTTGAGGCCCAGCTTGATCTGTTTGCCGGGGTCCCGGAGGAAGAGGCCGTCTACCGGGCGCCGACCCGCGGGGCGGCAGAGCCGAAGCGGAGCGGATTGTTCGACGCGTGGGCGTAAATGTCCGGGATGTTCCGAATGGTGGGGCGAAGGGGGCTGCGCCGCCTGATCGTGCCATCGCCGGAAAGGGGCGAAGCCGCCGCGACCCGGTGTCGCCTTAGGGTGGCCGGCGAGGGTTTCATGCATTGAATGTTAACGAACTGAAATTTTCGCGAACTTAAACGATAGAAAACGAACGGCAGACGATAGCAAAACAAGGGCAAGGTGACCGCGCCCGCGCGGCACCGAGGGAGGAATCGCCATGCGCTCGACATTTCACGGTCTGGAGACAAGCAAACGCGCGCTTTTGACCAATACGACGGTGTTGAATACGGTGGGTCATAACATCGCCAACGCGGCGACCGACGGGTATTCCCGGCAGCGGGTGAATCTGTCGGCAACCCGGCCGTTGGAGGCGCCGGGATTCCAACGCACGGTGGCGCCCGGCATGATTGGCACCGGCGTCCAATACGACAGCATCACCCGCGTACGCGACAGTTACCTGGACCTGCAGTACCGGCGGGAAAACACGCTCCTGGGCAGTTGGGAAGTGCGCGACGCGACGCTGCGCTCCATCGAGGCGATCATCAATGAGCCGTCCGATACCAGTCTGCGTGCCGTGATGGACAAATTCTGGAACGCGTGGGAAGTGCTCAACCGCGACCCGACGCTGCTCAGCGCCCGCATTGAAGTGGCCGGCGCGGCGGTTAACCTGGCCGACACGCTCAATCATATCGGAGCTTCGCTCCGCAACCTGGAATCGGATCTGAACGGCAATATTGCCAAGGCGGTGGCCGAGGCGAACGACTACATCCAGGCCATTGCGAAGCTGAACGAGATCATTCGGCGCGCGGAAGCGCACGGGGACAACGCCAACGACTACCGCGACCAGCGCGACCTGCTGATTGACAAACTGTCCTCGATCATCGACGTGCAGGTGACCGAGACGGCGGACGGCAACTTCACCATCATTGCCGGCGGAGTCGAAGTGGTGAACAACGACGCGTTCACGTTGCTCACCGAAGACGTTGCCGCGACCGCAGCGGGCGGAAGACTGCACGGCTACGTGCAGGGTTTGGCCGAAGTGGAGCGGACGCGCAACCAACTGAACGCGATGATCGACACGATGATGCGCGGCAAGGTTACCGTGCGCCTGGAGAACGGTTACGTCACCAGCCGCGACATGACCGCGCTCAATGACGTGACGCTGGCTGACGGCACGGTGATCCCGGCGGGGAGCACCATCCCGGCGGGTTCGCACATCGTCTCGGCGGTCGAATTCGAGGTGGAAGGGTTCAACGGGCTGCACCGGCTCGGTTACAGCCTGTCGGATCCGGCGACGTCCTACATCCCGTTCTTTGTCACGAGCGATGGCAGCAACACGTTTACGATCGACAACATCCGGCTGAACGACGTAATCAAGAACGACACGAGCAAGATCGCCGCAGCCGGCAAATATGAAAACAAAAACGGCGTGAACACCACGATCAAGGGCAACAGCGACATCGCCCACGCGCTCGCTTCCCTGCGCGACGCCGTGTTCCAGTATCCGCCCGAGTTGACGCAACTGTCGCAAGGCACGGTGGATGATTACTTCCGCGCGGTCGTCAGCGACCTGGGCACCCGGGCGGCCAATGCCGAGCGCAACATGCTGAATCAGGAGGATCTGGTGTACTCCGTGCAGCTTCGCCGGCAATCGGTCAGCGGCGTGTCCCTCGACGAGGAGATGACCGAGCTGATCAAGTTCCAGCACGCCTATAACGCCGCGGCCCGAAACATGACCGTCGTGGACGAGATGCTCGACCGCATCATCAACCATATGGGAATCGTCGGGCGGTAAGGCGGCACAGGGGTAAAACGATAGGCGGCATTTCGGCAGGCGGCAGAATCGCGGCACGGGAGATGGGACGGCGATTTCGGCGCCAGTGGCAACGGGGAAAAGCCTGCAGAAGGCCGACCGCCCAATCCTTCGCCCGCCGTGCTGCCGTATAGCCGGATAAATTGTAAAAGTGCAATTTATGATGCGTTATGCGTGCTTGGTTTGCCCCATATGTTGCAAAAATGCAATCTATAACGGCCATTGTACGTACAAAGCGGCGAATAAGCTGCAAAAATGCAATCAAATTCCGTGGTGTTTGAGTCTGAATTGGCCGCTGTCCTGCGGGGACAAATTCGAAATACTGGCAAATGCAATACCGGCTATGCGGTAACGCAAATGCAGTAACGAAATTGCAGACCGGCAAACGCAGCGCACAGGCGGTTCAACAAAGGAGGGGACGGCGCGATGCGCGTGACAGGCTCCATGCAAAACTTGCAGTTGCTGAACAACCTGCGGCAAACCCATTCGGAAATCCTGAAATGGCAGGACAAGCTCGCCACCGGCCTGCGGATCCAGCGGCCCGGCGACGACCCGGTCGGCATCAACTACCAAATGCGCTACGACACCGAACTGAGACGCGGCGAGGAATATCTGGAAAACGCGCGGACGGGGCTCGGCATGCTGAAGACGATGGACACCCTCATGCAGCAGGCCACCGACGTCCTGAAGCGGGCGAAAGTGCTCGTGCAGCAGGCGGCTAACGGCACGGTGCCGCCGGAAGCCCGTCAGCATATCGCGGCGGAAGTGAGACAATTGTACGAGCAAATGGTCGCGATCGCCAACAGCAATTATGCGGGCCGTTATCTGTTCAACGGGCAGAAGACGGATCAACCGCCTTACTCGCTGGCGACGGCTACGACGGATCAGACGGACAAGGGAGTCTATTATTTGAACGTCAGCCCCTCGGTCACCGTGCCGGTCAGCATCACCGGCGAGCTGATCTTCGGTCCGGCGCAGGACCCGGCCAATCCGCAGGCGGAGCCGGAAAATGTGTTCGTCTTGTTGAAAAATATTGAAACGCATTTGATAAACAATGACCAGACTGAATTGCTGAATGACATGAACCGCATTGATGCGGCGTCCGACCGGATCGCCATCGCCTGGGCGGAAATCGGCGCCCGAACGAATCGGTTCGAACTGGTCGAAAAACGGATCCTGGATCAGCAACAAAGCCTGAAGGAACTCCGCTCTTCCGTAGCCGACGTGGACATGGCGGATGCGATCACCACGCTGAAACTCCATGAGAACGTGCTGCAGGCGGCGCTCGCCACCGGTGCCCGGATCATGCAGGTTTCGTTGGTTGATTTTCTCCGGTAGAGGTTAGCGCATGGCCATGCAGATATCCTTCCGTAATCCCGCCGGCGATCTGATTGAACGGATGCGGATCCGTTATACGCCCGCCGAGGTTCAGGTGAAGTCTCATTTGTCGCGTTTTGACATCGAAACGACTCCTGTCGAACTGCACATCCGGCAGCGGACGGCCGAGATCGATGCGGAATGGGACCATGTATGGGAAGACCTCGGGCTAAAGAAACCGTTGTCCGTCGCGAGAGAGCAGGCGGCGCGAGTGACCGATGAATGGCTGGAAAATGTCGCCCGGACGGCGCGGGACGGGGATCGTCTAAGGGATTCGGCGGGACGGGATCCAGGCATGATCGCCAAGCTGGCCTGGGAGCGCGTGCGGGATACGCGCACGGTGGAAGTAGTGATTGATGCGCTCCCCGATCAGGGTCCCCGCATTCGGATCACCACGCATCAGCCGGAAATCGACGTGAAGGTTGGCGCGGTGGAAGTTGACGTCGGAATAGAAGGGCCGAAAATCGATATCCGGCTGGGCGGAGTGGACATATGGTTTTTGCCCAGGCCGCTTGTCGATGTTACCATATAGCGTTTACCTGACATGAGGATGGAAGGGGCATGGATATGTCCGCAACCGAATCCCGGCAACGGCAGAAGTTGTTCAGCAAGCTTTATGGGGAATTTTGGGTCGAACCGGATCAACTGTACGATTTTCCCCATGGGTTGATTGGATTGCACGAATTGAAACGGTTTGCGCTCGTTCCCTTTGAGGCGTCTCCGTTCTTTCTCTTTCATGCGATCGAGGAAGACTGGAATTTTCTGACCGTTCCGGCCGGGTTGATCGAAACCCGTTACGAGTTCCAGCTGGATGAGGCTACGGCCCAATTTCTAGACGTCACCAGTATGCAAGATGTGGCGGTCCTGCTGATCGTCAACTGGACGGAGGACCGCCCGTTCGTGAACCTTAAGGCGCCGCTGCTGCTCAACACCGTCAACCGCAAGGGGTGCCAGTACATCATCCAGGACCGGGATTATCCGATCCGGCACCCGTTGACCCTTAAGGAGAGCGCCTGACATGCTGGTGTTGAAACGCAAGGTCGGGGAGTCGCTCATCCTGGGGGACGATATTGAAGTCCAGGTGCTGGCGGTGGAAGGCGATACGGTCAAGATCGGCATCAACGCGCCGAAACACGTTTCCATTCTGCGCAAGGAACTGTACGACATGATCCGTGAGGAGAACCGCCACGCGGCGGCGCAACTGCCCGCGGCCGATTTGATCCAGCGGTTGATGAAACCTTCGGATAAATCCGGCAGAACTGACGGAGGTGAACCGAAACCATGAACGCGGTTATCGGCAACGTTGCAGCCCCTGTTCAATCCGTGTACGGAAAAACGGTGGATCTGTCCGTCTACGATTACCGGTTGCCTGCGAAGGAACCGGCGGAAACAACGGAGCCGCAGTTGCCGAGGCGGGAACAACTGCAGCAACAGCTGTCGCTCATGAACGAGCAGGCAGCGAATCTGGTTCGCAGCATGCGGTTTAACTATGTGGAAGAGACCGGGAAATTTGTCGTGGAAATCGTGGATCTGAAAACCCAGGAAGTGCTGGAGACGATCCCGCCGGAATATTTGATCAAACTGTCCATTCAATTGAAAGAAATGTTGGGGCTGTTTCTCGACCGCAAACTGTAAGCGCGAGGTGATCCGCAATGTCGTTTAGCCTGGTAGGGCTGGCTTCCGGACTCGATACGGCTTCGATCATTAAGTCACTGATCGAACTTGAGCGTCTGCCGATCAAAAACCTGGAAACGCAAAAATCATCCCTACAAAAAAAGCAGGATGTATTGCGCAGCATCAATACCAAATTGAACACGCTGAAGAATTTGGCTGCCGATTTGAAACTCGCTTCGTTCTATCAAACCCATTCGACCACCGTCAGCGACAATGCGGTGTTGAAAGCGACAGCTTCCAGCAGTGCGGTTGCAGGCACCTACACCATTGAAGTAAAGGAATTGGCGACGCCGCATGTAATAGCTTCAGCGACAGGAAGAAAGAAAGATGAGGCAGTCTCCCTAACGGATGGGACAATAAAAATAAATGATATAGAGGTCAGCTACTCCATCAAAGATAAAGATGAAAACACAAAAACGTGGCAAAAATTCTATGAGGATCTGGCTTATGCGATAAACAGCAACAAGGACGTTGGTGTTCGAGCCGCAGTGATCATTCCGGATTCAGAGAATGTACGGTTAGTCTTAACTTCAGAAAACGGTGAAGAAATAACAATTGAAAACGGGGAAGCTTTCGGTTTTGAGACAATAACGGCACCAAAGAAAGCCACAATCTTCGTAAATGGTCTGGAAGTCCAAAGTTCCGGCAACAAATTGGAAAACGTGATCCCCGGACTGACGATCGACCTGCTGAACACGGGTACGGTCACTGTGCAAGTCGGTCGTGACACCGACAGTATTGTCAAAAAAATCGAAGAGTTTGTCAAAGCCTACAACGACGTGGTTAACACCATCCGCAACAATACGGGGAAGGAACAGATTCTGCAGGGCGATTCCACTTTGCGTATGCTGGACGGCCGATTGCAGTCGATCTTGTACCGCCAGCCGCCTATAGATGAAGAAACCGGCAAACCGGTCTTGTCAAAAGACTATATGTTCCTGCATCAACTGGGACTTGAAATTGACAAAGGCACAACCAGCGGCAATCTGATGACAGGCACCATCCGGTTTGATCAGGCGAAGTTCAAGGAGAAACTGGCGGAAAACCCGGATGATGTAATTCGCTTGCTCACCGATGGCGAATTTGGCATCATGACGCTTTTGGAACAGGAAATTTCAACCTGGACCAGTTCCGTCAACGGAATCCTGACCAGCAAAATCAACGGGTTCAATGCCGAGATCACCATGGTTGACGAACGGATCGAACGGATGGAAGAACGGCTGCTGCGGAAAGAAGAACAGTTGAAAAGACAGTTTACAGCCATGGAAGTGGCGCTGGCGCAGTTACAAAGTCAGCAGCAATGGCTGGCTATGCAGTTGAACGCCATGACCCTTTCCATGGGCAATAAATCGTGATTCAATGAGGCTCGGGGACATGAGGGGTTGACGGCATGAACTATCCCCAGTTGGGCGGTTTGCAGGCCTACCAGAAGAACAAATATGAAACTGCGTCACCGCATCGCCTTGTCCTGATGATGTATGAAGCGGCTCTGACGCAACTGGATCGGGCGGAGCGGGCGGTTGAGCAGCGGAATATCGTCGAGCGCAATCAAACGTTGCAGAAAGCCCAGGATATTTTGTATGAGTTGATTTCCTCTCTGAACATGCAACAGGGGGGCGAAATCGCCAAAAATTTGCGGCAATTGTATTTGTACATGATTGAGCGGCTGGCTCAGGCCAACATTCATAATGATGCCGCAGCGATCCGTGAGGTCAGGGAATTGCTGCAGCCCATCAAATCGGCCTGGGAACAGATCGGAAAGGATGTTCAGCTTGGGTTCCCGTGAAACCGATGGCCTTGCCACGCTGGAGGATCTTGCAACCATTCTGAAACGGCAGCAGGAAGCCATACTGGCCGGGAACTGGGAAGCCTTCGCGGAGGCCTCTCGCGAGTGGGAGGAACTGATGGATCGTTTCGACCCGAAAACGGTCAAGGATCCGGAGACAGCCAGAAACAAGCTGGAATCGCTGCTGGCCGCTTGCAACGACCTTCATGCCCAAGTGTCCGGTGAAATGTCCCGGCATGCCGCATCGCTGGTATCCATCCGGCAGCATCGCCACGTCTTGCATTCATATGGCGGACTGGGACTAAATACAGGCGTTTCTTACTATATTGACGAAAAAAAATAAGCAATTGGACCCATAAAACCTATAAAAAAAACGTCAAGAAATTCCGATAATTGACTTGGGATCGCATGGAAGTGATCCTGAACAAAATCAAGGAGGATGAACAAGGATGTCGATGTACATCAACACGAACGTTGCGGCCATCAACGCCCACCGCAACCTGAGCTACAACAACACCATCATGGGCAAAACGATGGAGAAGCTGTCGTCCGGCTATCGCATCAATCGGGCCGCTGACGACGCTGCCGGTCTGGCTATCTCCGAGAAAATGCGTTTCCAAATCAACGGCTTGAATCAGGCCATGCGGAACGCGCAAGACGGCATCTCCTTGCTGCAAACGGCTGAAGGTGCGCTGACGGAAGTGCATGCGATGCTGCAACGCATGAACGTCCTGGCGAACCAAGCGGCCAACGGGACGTACAGCCAAGAAGACCGTGAAGCGTTGCAAGCGGAAGTTGACCAACTGATTGAAGAAATCAACAATATTGCAAATTCGACCAATTTCAACGGAATCAAACTTATTGGTTCCAATGGCCAGGTAACTTTCCAAATTGGGGTTCAGGCTGCCAACACCTTGACTGTAAATACTAAGCAAATGACTGCCGATCAACTCGGCCTTGTTATTCAGACGTCTGTCACTTTGTCAGGCGGATCAAATATTACCACCAATGTAACAATTAATATTTCGACTGCTACAGGCGCAAGAAATGCGATCGGTATAATTCAAGATGCTATTAAGCAAGTTTCGGAACAACGCGCCCAATTTGGTGCCGTTCAGAACCGTTTGGAACATACCATCAATAACCTGGGTGTGACGGCGGAAAACCTGTCCGCATCCGAATCCCGTATTCGTAACGCGGATATGGCAAAGGAAATGACCGAATTTGTCCGCAATCAAATTCTTGTCCAAGCGGGCACGGCCATGCTTGCCCAAGCGAACGCGGTGCCTCAGAGTGTGTTGCAATTGCTTGGTTAATGTTGAAGAAAAAACCCCGATCCGACGGATCGGGGTTTTTTCTTCAACATTAACTGACAATAACCGATAAAGTATATAAAAGCTAAATATATTCCTGAAAAGGCTGTGGGAGAATGCACCTCTGGCTGGACAGTTGTGAAGTCAAGAAGAAAATTTTAAGCCTTTCTGATTTTCAGTTCATCTGGAGCAATTTGGAAAAAGAACTTTATCAAAACAGAAAACTCGTTCATTATGTCGTTATTGATGGCCAACCATTTTATAGCGACTATGAGACAATCATTGCGGATAACTTTGAACGAATTCAAGAAATCAAAGCGTACAGTATCACCTTTCAACATGCGATACGCCAGTCTTATACGGATATGGTCGATTATATCAACAAAGTCATAGCATCCTTAACGGATTTGACCGATCCGTTTTATGCCGAACCTACCCCGGAGTCTTGGGGATTGTTCCAGCAGTTTTGTGAAGGAATCAATTGGTTGGTTCATACTGCACGTCTATGTACCATGTTGAGCGAAACCGAAAGTGAATATCTTGACGTCTCGTTAAAACTAAGCGGCATCGTTATCCGTATTCCGGAATTGTTGCGCACGATTGAACATGCGCTCCAAGAACAGGAATACATCCTGATGGCGGATACCATCAAGTATGAGATAGGTCCATTATTGGAGGAAATAGTCTCTCTCTTGGAGGAATGTGGAGTTGCCCATGCGTAGTTATTATTCCGACAACGTTTTGTTTCTTAAGGATACGTACCCCTCCATATATGAAGTTATCCGTAATTTCGAAAGGGATACGGAAACGTATCGTTTGAACGAGTCAAGGAACGGACTTCCCAATATTGAAATCAAAACGGAAACCGGAGCATTCTCGCTATATAGTCAATACGATCCGATGACTGAAGCCCAACGATGGGTGGAAAGCATCCGCAGTGAAGTCGCGAATGCGAAGAACGTTTTGTTATTCGGCTTTGGTTTCGGCTATCATGCAGAAGCTTTCGTCCAACAATTTCCTGATAAAAGATTGTATATTTATGAACCTGACATTCAAATATTCAAGGCTGCTGTGGAGGTTCGCAAGCTTAAACCTATATTAAACAAAGAAACGATTGGCGCCTTCGCCATTGGAGATGGTCTGCACGTTTACTTGGGATTATTGGATATTGTTGCAAAAACGGTAACTGATTCGTTTCTTTTGTTGGCGGTTCCTGTTTACCAAAGAAAATTTAAGAACCTATTTCAAGAGATGCTTAAAGAAGCGAGCAAACTCATTTTAGCCCATAGAGGAAATTTGGCGACTTATTTCAAATTTCAATTTCAATGGACCCACAATGTAATAATGAACTTTCCGCATGTCGTCCGAACTCCGGGTCTTTCAATGCTCGAAGGTGTTTGTAAGGATGTACCCGCCATTATTGTCGGCTCCGGTCCGTCATTGGGGGAAGATCTCCCCGTTTTGAAACGGCTAAAGGGACGATGCATGATCATTGCGGCGGGAACGAGTGTCCAAGCTTTGGTGAAGCATGGCATTATTCCGGACTTGGCCGTTTCCATTGACGGAGGGGAGCCGAATTATCGGGCATTCAAGGATATTGACCTGACCGCCATGCCGTTTTTGTATTGTTCGACCGTTCATGCAAAAATTTTGGACAAACCGATTAAGGCGCCCATTTATGTGCATGTGAATTCAGACAGTCTTACTCCTTATCTTTTGGGCGAAAGATTTAAGTTTCCACAATTTATAACAACTGCCAGTGTAACGGGAACCGCCATTCAAGCGGCTGTCTATTTAGGCTGCAACCCAATCATTTTTACCGGCCAGGACATGTCGTATCCGAACGATTCTTTCTACACCGAGGGAGTCGATCATATTGAAAAAGAGGTTCTGATTAGTACCGTCCAAGATGCTACGGAATCCGTCGAGAATGTCACGGGCGGGACGAACAAGACAACCAAAAAAATGCTCAATACCTTATATGATATCGAAAGGTTATTGCAACTTTTTCCGGGAAAAACGTTTTACAATGCTTCACGTTACGGTGCAAAAATTAAGGGAACTGAGTTCATGCCTTTGGAAAAATGGGCTGAAAGTCTGACACTGTCCAAGCGTGAGGAACAATGGTTTTTGGAACTCGTTTCCGGTCTGAAACAGGATCCTGAACTATTGAGCTATGGAACAAGCCGAATGCGTGAATTGACCAGTCAACTACGGCGCTACTCGGAACGTTTGGATGAATTTGGCCATTGCTTCGAAGCTTTAAAACAAGCTTCAAATAACTCTGATTCTATACGGGTGGTTCAACTTTTACAAAAAGTTCAAACCTATTGGAGTGAATTGACCGGCAGCGAGTTGTTCCAAAAAGTGATTTCCTTTTCTTTACAAGGGAATCTCTTGATCTTTACCCGATATGTTGGCATCATCACGAATGAAACCGATCCGATGAAAAAGGCGAAATTGATCATTACGCATATGTCCTCGCTGGTTGAATTGATGAGGACAGTTACGACCCAAATGATCCAATGGACAGAATCAACCGTAGAAGAACTTCAATCACTTAAGGATAGAGAAGGGAACTTGAATGAACACCCTGTTTCGGGATAAAAAGATCTTGATCATTGGCGGGACTGGCACCATTGGTCAAAGTCTTCTAAATCATATTCTATCGCAATCCCCGGCTGTAGTCCGGGTATTCAGCCGTGATGAACATAAGCAGTTTGAACTGCAACAAAAACTATATGGTCATACCAACATTCGTTTTTTGATAGGTGACGTGCGCGATTACGACCGTGTCAAGCGCGCGATGAAAGATATTGATTATGTGTTTCACCTGGCGGCCATGAAGCATGTGCCTGCTTGCGAATACAATCCGTTTGAAGCGGTGCAAACCAATATCATAGGCACACAGAATGTGATTCGCGCTTCTCTCGAATGCGAAGTGGAGAAGACGATTTTTACAAGTACAGATAAAGCTATTGCACCGACCAATACATACGGGGCCTCCAAATTGATGGCGGAGCGTCTGATTACAGCAGCTCAGTATCATGCCGGGACAAGCCGTACGGTATTCGCTGCCGTACGCTTTGGCAATGTAATGGGGTCGCGCGGATCGGTCATTCCGCTTTTTAAATGGCAAATCCGGGAACATCGTCGCATTACTGTGACCCGGCGGGATATGAGCCGTTTTATGATGACCAAGGAACAGGCCACGAATTTGATTATTCGTGCTCTGTCATTGGCACAAGGTGGCGAGGTGTTTGTACTGAAAATGCCGGTCATTCGATTGATTGATTTGGCGGAGTGCGTCATAGAGGAGACCGCCAAACAATTTGGGATTTCCAAGGAACTGATCGGCATAGAAGAAACGGGACTTCGTCCAGGAGAAAAAATGTATGAAGAGTTGATGACGGAAGAGGAATCCACTTACGCGTTTGAGTTCGATGACATGTTTGTTGTCCCCAGCCCTTTTTTGGCTGTCCCCGTTTACGAGGGGGCAAAGCCGGCTCGGATTGGCAGTTACAGTTCGCAACACATCCCTCCAATCTCCAAAGAAAGTGTTCGCAAATTGCTTTTGGAGCAAGGTTTTTTTGAAGAACCTGCCAAACGGAAGCGCTGATGGTGGAATGAAGACGGTTGCGATTGTTCAGGCCCGGATGGGGTCAACTCGATTGCCGGGGAAAGTGTTAATGAAACTTCAGAACCGTAGTGTGCTAGGTCACGTCATCACTCGGCTTCAAGCTGTCAATCCGCTTGACGAAATCTGGGTTGCCACAACGAACTTACCGATAGACGATGTCATTGCCGTGGAAGCTGAACATTATGGGGTGTCGGTATATCGCGGCGATGAACAAGATGTATTGGATCGTTATTACCACACGGCATTAAGCGCTCATGCCCAGACAGTTGTCCGCATTACTTCGGATTGCCCGTTATTAGATCCGGAAATTACTGCTGATTTAATCCGTTTTTATTACAAGTGCAATTGTGATTATGCCAGCAACACGATGAAGCGTACGTTTCCCAGAGGGCTGGATGTGGAAGTTTTCAGCTTCCAAGTACTTGAAACGGCATGGCGGAACGCAGATCAACCGTATGAACGTGAACACGTGACGCCTTATATCTATCTTCATCCCGAACAATTTCGGCTGGCCGCTTATGTAGGGGATGAAGATTTATCGCATTACAGGTGGACGCTGGATACTTTGGAAGACTGGGAATTGATCCAGATCATTTATGAGCGCCTCGGACAAGATGGAAAAATGTTCACTTATCGGGATGTCAAAGATTTGATGCGAATGGATCCCTCACTGGCAAAAATTAATGCTCATGTTGAGCAGAAAAAACTGGGTGAATGAGGTGGGGGAAGTGAAATGGTTATCGGGTTCCGCGTGGACGCTTCACGTGAGCTTGGCATGGGGCACTTGGTGAGATGTCGTACGCTTGCCGAGGCATGGAAAGACTTTGGTTCCAAAATCGTTTTTTTCTATTGTAATATGCCTGAATGGATAGAACATGATTTGGAACATAACGGAATTCAATGTGTCCGTTTGAACAGTCCTTCTGATGAAGTCGAAACTTTGATTAATCATATAAACAAATTAGATGATGACTTGGACTGGCTTATCGTTGACAGCTATCATTGGGATGACAAGCGTGAAAAAGCAGTACTTCCGTATGTCAAACACTTGATGGTCATAGATGATTTGGCCAATCGTCGACATGATTGTGATTTGTTGCTTGATCAAAACGATGTTATCGGGCTTGAAACCCGCTATCTTGGGCTGCTGCCCTCAAAAACATGTACGTTGCTCGGAAGTCGGTATGCCTTATTGCGACGTGAATTTTCTGAAGCACGAAAAAGCCTTCAAAAAAGCCATGGTGATGTGAAGACGGTATTTGTCAGTTTCGGCGGTACGGATCCGACGAATGAAACAGCAAAAGTATTGGAAGCTTTAGATTCTGTCCTTTTCGCCAATTTAAAAGTTCATGTGGTGATTGGTCGCCACCATCCTAAAATCGAACAAATTGCAACCATATGTCAATCCGATTCACGTTTTCATCTACATATTCAAACGAATCAAATTGCAAAGTTGATGGCCGAATCCGATTTGGCCATATGTGCGGGAGGGACAATGACATGGGAAAGATATTGCATGGGTCTTCCAGGCATTGTTATTGCTGTCGCCGACAATCAGATTGAAATTGCTAAAGCAGGTCAAAAGTCCGGAATTGATTGGTATTTGGGGGAATCCCAACAGGTTGAGGTCGACCAAATCCGCTTGACACTTCAGGCGGCCATGAATAACCCTGAGCGTCTTCGTTACGCACGACGTTTGGCCCTAAGAAGAGTAGATGGACTGGGAACTGATCGGGTTATAAAGAAGATGAAGGGAATGATGCAGTAGCAATGTCAGAAAGTCTTTCAAAATCAGATGCCTGCCGCTTAAGGCTGATAAAAGAAAGTGATTTAGAACTCGTTCTTGAATGGAGGAATTCTTTTAGGGTCAGAAATTGTATGATCAACGATCACATTATTACCGTAGATGAACATAAAGCATGGTATAATCGTCTGCTTCATGATGATTCCTCTCATTGTTTGATTTTTGAAATGCATGGTGAGCCCGTTGGCGTGGTAAATTTCAATGATATTGATCGTGAAAGAGGAATTTGCTTTTGGGGTTTTTACTTGGGAAGAGAAAATTTACCTAAAGGAACAGGTACAAGAATGGGAACTCTCGGCATTGAGTATGCGTTCCATGAATTGGGAATGCAAAAGATATGTGCAAAAGTACTTGAATTTAACCAGGCAAGTATTCGACTTCATCAGAAACTTGGTTTTGTACTAGAAGGGGTTTTACGCAATCATGTGAGGAGAGAAAACAAGCTGGTGAATTTACTTTTATATGGATTAAACAAAAATGACAACAGGTGTGACTTGAGATGTGTGCGTTAACTATTGGTGGAGTACCAATCGGCAGGGAGTACCGTCCGTTTGTTATAGCCGAAATGTCGGGAAATCACAATCAATCCTTAGAACGTGCATTAGAGATCGTGGAAGCTGCAGCCCGGGCGGGGGCTCATGCATTAAAACTGCAAACTTATACGGCCGATACAATGACATTAAATATAGCCGAGGGCGAATTTTTTATTCGAGATTCAAACAGCCTTTGGAAGGGAAAAAGCCTTTATGACTTGTATAAACAAGCCTATACGCCCTGGGAGTGGCATGAGCCGATTTTTCGTCGTTGCAAAGAACTTGGGCTGATTTGTTTTTCCACTCCCTTTGATGCAAGTGCGGTTGATTTTCTGGAGTCCTTGGATGTTCCCGCATATAAAATAGCATCTTTTGAAAATACCGATTTGCCTTTGATACGTAAAGTTGCACGGACCGGAAAACCGCTGATTATATCAACCGGCATGGCGACGATTGCAGAGTTGGACGAAACCGTACGGGCGGCCCGCGAAGAGGGTTGCAAAGACATCATATTGCTAAAATGCACCAGTTCGTACCCTGCATCGCCAGAAAATAGCAATATCCGCACCATTCCTCACATGAGGGAATTGTTCGGTTGTGAGGTCGGATTATCCGATCATACCTTGGGGGTGGGGGTCGCAGTTGCTGCCGTGGCGTTGGGAGCCACGGTTATTGAGAAACATTTCACTTTGAATCGTGCCGACGGCGGCGTCGACGCCCAGTTTTCATTGGAGCCTCATGAAATGTCTATGTTGGTAGCGGAGACGGAACGAGCATGGCAAGCATTAGGATCCGTAACATATGGACCGACGGAACAAGAAAAACCGTCCATGGTATTTCGACGATCGCTGTATGTGGTCGAAGATGTGAAAGCTGGGGAGCCGTTCACAGTACATAATGTCCGGGCGATTCGTCCGGGTTACGGTATGGCTCCCAAATATTTGGATGTGGTATTGGGTCGAATTTCCAAACGGGACATTCCCAAAGGCACACCTCTGTCTTGGGATTTGATCGGTTGACTATTTTGTGATAGGGGATTGGACATGAACATTCTGCTCACCGGCGGAGCCGGCTTTATCGGCCGATGGGTGGCCAAACGGTTGTTGGAAGACGGGCATGCTGTCTGGATTTTGGACGATCTGTCCAACGGCAGGGAAACCAATCTCGCGGAGTTTCGCGATCATCCGGGATTGAGACAGTTTGTGCGCGGTTCGATTTTGGATGAGCCGTTACTGGCCGAAATGTTTGAAAAGAACCGGTTTGATCTTTGCTATCATCTCGGTGCATCCATCAACGTGCAGGACTCCATTGACGACCCGCGCACGACGTTCAACAATGACACGGTCGGCACGTTTTATGTGCTGGAACAATGCCGGAAACACAATGTCAAGATCGTATTCATGAGCACCTGCATGGTGTACGATCGTTGCACGGACGAAAACGGCATCACCGAGGAACATCCGACCAAGCCCGCCTCTCCTTACGCGGGTGCGAAGATTGCTGCGGAGAATATGGTGCTGTCCTACTATTATGCCTACGGTTTGCCAGTGGTGGTCGTTCGACCTTTCAACACGTACGGCCCGTTCCAGAAAACCAGCGGCGAGGGCGGCGTCGTGGCGATTTTCATTAAAAATAAACTGACCGGGAAGACGCTGGACATCTACGGGGATGGGACACAAACCCGCGATCTGTTGTACGTAGAGGATTGCGCGCGCTTTGTCGTCGAGGCGGGATATTCCGACGCCGTGAACGGACACATCGTGAACGCCGGGCTTGGCCGGGATATTTCTATCAACGATCTGGCCTTGTTAATTGCACAGGATCCCTCGCGAATCCGTCACGTCCCGCATATTCATCCGCAGAGCGAAATCCGCAAATTGCTGTGTAACGCGTCCAAAGCGGAGCGGCTGCTTGGATGGCGGCCGGAAGTAACGCTGGAAGAAGGCTTGCGCCGAACGGAGCAGTGGATTCGGGACAACGAATTGGCTTGATGGGAGGAAAGCGTACGGTTGAATTGTGGATCAAATTGTGCGACGGAAAGGCGGTCGGCCAAGTTGAGCGCACCTGCGCATGAACGGATACGTAAAACCATGCTCCCATACGGTAAACAATGGATCGACGAAGACGATATCGAGGCGGTCGTGCGCACGTTACGGGGCGATTTTATCACGCAAGGTCCCGCCATTGCGGCATTTGAACGGGCGGTGGCCGATTATGTCGGCGCCCGCTATGCCGTCGCGTTTGCCAACGGGACGGCGGCGCTGCACGGGGCCTGCTTTGCGGCAGGTATCGGCCCGGGAGACGAAGTCATCACCTCCCCGATCACGTTTCTGGCAAGCAGCAACTGCGTGCTTTATTGCGGCGGGCGTCCTTCTTTTGCCGATATCCGCATGGATACCTACAACCTCGACCCTGATGAGGTGGCCAAACGAATCACGCCGCGGACAAAGGCGATCATTCCGGTCGATTTCAGCGGCCAGCCCGCTGAGATGGACCGAATAATGACATTGGCGAAAGAACGCAACCTTGTCGTCATCGAGGATGCCGCGCATGCCCTGGGCGCCTCCTACGACGGCCGGAGGGTTGGCGCCATTGCCGACATGACCATGTTCAGTTTCCACCCGGTGAAACACATCACCACCGGCGAGGGCGGCATCATTGTTACGGATAACGCTTCTTTTTACGAGAAGCTGTTACTGTTCCGCAACCATGGGATGACGCGCGATCCGGACAAGTTGTCGGCCTATGAAGGGCCATGGTATTACGAAATGCACGAACTCGGTTACAATTACCGGATGACAGATATCCAGGCCGCACTCGGCTTGTCCCAGCTGGGGAAACTTGAAAAATTCGTGGAGCTGAGGCGCAGCATTGCCAGCACCTATAACGAAGCATTTGCCGGTTTGGAAGGTCTTGTCGTACCGTACCAGCATCCAAAGGCGGAATCCAGCTGGCATCTGTATGTGGTGCGATGGGAACCGCAATACTTCCGGGGAACGCGGCAGGAAATTTTTGAGGCGTTCAGGGAACGGAACATCGGGGTCAACGTCCATTACATCCCGGTATACCGTCAGCCTTATTATCGCAAGCTGGGCTACACGGAGTCTTGTCCCAATGCTGAACGTTATTATGAAACGGCTATTTCACTGCCGATCTTTCCGAAAATGACGGCGGAAGACGTGCAGGATGTGATCCGGTCGGTTCATCGCATATACGAAAGTTTTCGTTGTTAACGGTTGGATACCTTCTTTTTTTTTAATATTGTGTATCCGCTTCCAAAAAATCATTGACACCAATCTTCGCCAATGTTATAGTCGGGGTGTGGGCCAGGCCAAATCGCTTTTTGTTACATGATTACGAAGGGAATGTTTGGAAACATGCAAGGACGAGTGAAATGGTTCAATGCGGAGAAAGGCTACGGTTTCATCGAAACGGAAGAAGGAAACGACGTGTTCGTCCATTTCTCCGCGATCCAGATGGATGGGTACAAAACCCTTGAAGAAGGTCAAGCCGTCGAGTTTGACATTGTTCAAGGCGCGCGTGGCCCACAAGCTGCGAACGTTGTGAAGCTGTAAGCAAAGTCTTTTTGACATCCGGCGCCGACGCGTCGGATCTGATCAGACAGATAAAACAAGGTTGTCGGTTGTCGCTACGATTTGCCAGGCCACAAAGCTCCGGAGTCATGTCCGGGGCTTTTTTGATTGTAAACGGTTGGCATTATAAGTTTTCAAATAATTCAAAAAAGTAGGACTTAAGTGGTTTGGCGTCCGCCCATCCGATATGGTAAGATGAAATCAGAAAGAGGAGGAGGGAAAAGTGGCATGCGGTACATGATCCGTGGTCAGCGACTGGAAGTTACGGATGCTCTTCGTGAGTACATCGAGAAGAAGCTCAGTCGTCTTGAGCGGTATTTCGAAACACCTCCCCAATCCGACGTGTATGTCACCCTCAGCGTGATCAGGGACCAGCACGTCGTCGAAGTGACGATTCCGCTGCCGGGCGTCGTCCTGCGGGCGGAAGAACGTAGCGAGGACATGTACGCCTCGGTCGACCTGGTGGTCGACAAACTGGAACGCCAAATTCGCAAACACAAAACGAAGATCAACCGCAAATTCCGTCAGACCGGCCTCGAGAAAGGAGTGTTCAAGGAAGCCGCCGTCAACGGCGCTGCCGGCAAGAACGGGGTCACGCTGGCGGAAGATGAGGATGAAGAATACGAAGTCGTCCGCGTCAAACAGTTCGAACTGAAGCCGATGGACGTGGAAGAAGCCATCCTGCAGATGAACATGGTCGGCCACAATTTCTATGTGTTCGCAAACGCCGAGACGCAGCAGGTCAACGTGGTGTATCGCCGCAACGACGGCCGATACGGCCTGATCGAGACCGTGCAGTGAATCTTAAACGATTAGGTTATCGGAAATGAGGAAACCGCCCGGAGTCGGAAACAGCCGATTTACGGGCGGTTCTGTTTTTGGTCAACTTTGCTTATAATCCAGGAATTGCTTTACACTTCTAAGAATTTCAACCGCTCGATTTGTCCAGGTGTGGTTTTGTTCGGCCTGCTTCCTTCCCTGATTTGCGATTTGCTCCATTTTTGCCGGATCATCCAGTAAGGATGCCAGCATATCCGGAAGGGGATCGTGTGCACGATAACCGATGTATTCTTGCCCATTCAAGAAATGCTGTTCCATATATTCGCTTTTATCCGAAACACACACGGCCCCTGAAAGCATTGCGCAGAATGTTCTTTCATGCGTTCCGCGACGATGCATAGGGGCGATGGACAGGAAAATCTGGCTATCCCCCATAAGTTGCAATATCTCTGAAAACGATTTGGCTGGCATTATTTTTAATGTCTTACTTTCGATTTTCATCTGAGACCAACCATTTCCTAATACTGTAAGGGGCAGCTCGGACAAAGACATGATGATTCTTTTACGTTTTTCCATTCGAAAATACATATCAGCCGCTTGCATCAGTGGTATATAAGTCGGACTTGGTTCCACTCCTAGCGACTGGCAATAAACGGTGGTCGCTCTATCAACGGTAGCGCTTGAATCGGCCAGCATAATATCGGCAATGGAACGAATCTGTTTAATGGCTTCCTCCGGTGCGTTGATGGATTGAAGAAATATATCCGGGTCTTTGTAGGAACCAGTAAACAGGATCGGTATCGAGCGTTTTTGAATAGGTATAGAGTTGGAACGTATAGTTGGATCCACTGACCCTCCATGCGGAATAAAAAACATATGTTTCCTATTTGGATAATATGACTTTAGAAAATCCAAATGATCCTGATCCACAAAAGATACCAGTTGATATTCAAATGAATAACGCAACCTGGCATCATGATAAATCGGATGATCCACAAAAAAGGCGACATAGGGCAATTTTAGCATATCATAGATAGATCGGCCCTGAATCTGGAGTTCTTGTCCAATAGCGTTAAAACCCAATACAAACAACAGGTTACCTTCCTGAAATACACGTTGCAATTCTGAAATGAAGTTTGGTGATAAAAGATCGATTACAACGGTTTGCAACCCTAATGTTTGAAATGCTGTGTCGAGTTCATCAACAAAATACCTTAACACATCGTATTGACTTTGTCCTTTGAAGAGAAGCACCTTGTTTTTTTGTGCCATGTCGATCCTCCTAGTCAACTCAATTTTAACTTAAGTGTTTCGTTTTGGTCATGGCTTTTTTTTAAAATGGACAGAGATTACATTGCAGGTCTAAATTTCTTGGAGTATGATGACATTAAGAAAGGGACGGCCGCAACCGTCCCTCGCACAATAGCCGCTTAAAAGGCGGTCGGTGCGTTGGTACGGAATAGACCGCAGCACCTTGGGTGAGGGGGCGGTCTATTTCCGTTTATGGAAAGACAGTACGGCAACTCGCGGAACAGACCGCAACACCCATAATCGGGTAGCGGTCTGTTCCGCGTTTTCCCTCCCTTTTCTGCATATTCCCAAGGCAATTCCCAGATGTTGGACTACCCTAACCTTGCCCCTCAATTCGTAAACTGTTAAAATTAATTGATACGTGAAACCCGCAGAAAAGAGGGGCTCCCTGATGCTCGGTTTGGTGAAGAAAATATTCGGCGACGCCAACGAACGGGAAATCAAGCGGCTGTCCAGGACCGTGGAGCAGATCAACGCGCTGGAACCGCAGATGGCCGCGCTGTCGGACGAACAGCTTCGGGCCAAAACCGACGAGTTCCGCAATCGCCTCGCAAAGGGAGAGACGTTGGACGATCTGCTGCCCGAGGCGTTTGCCGTCGTGCGCGAGGCGTCCAAACGGACGCTGGGCATGCGCCATTTTGACGTGCAGCTCATGGGCGGCATTGTCCTGCACCAAGGCAAGATCGCCGAGATGAAGACGGGCGAGGGCAAGACGCTCGTCGCCACGTTGCCGGTCTACCTGAACGCCCTGACCGGCAAAGGCGTGCACGTGGTGACGGTGAACGATTACCTGGCGCAGCGCGACAGCACGACGATGGGGAAAATTTACGAATTTCTCGGCCTCACCGTCGGCTGCAACCTGAACGGGCTTTCCCACGAGGAAAAGCAGCGGGTGTACGCGTGCGACATCACCTATGGCACCAACAATGAGTTCGGATTCGACTACCTGCGCGACAACATGGTCCTGTACAAGGAGCAGATCGTGCAGCGCGAACTGCATTACGCGATCATCGACGAAGTCGACTCCATTCTCATCGACGAGGCGCGCACGCCGCTGATCATCTCCGGCCAGGCGCAGAAATCGACCGAACTGTATTACGCGGCCGATCGCTTTGTCAGCCGCCTGAAGGAAGGCGAAGATTACACGATCGACCACAAGACCCGCGCCATTACCCTGACCGAGCAAGGGGTCAGCAAGGCCGAGCATGCGTTTGGCATCGACAACCTGTTTGCGCTGGAAAACACGGTGTTGAACCATCACATCAGCCAGGCGCTCAGAGCCCGTTATATCATGAAGCGCGACGTGGATTACGTGGTGCAGGACGGCCAGGTGATCATCGTCGACGAATTTACCGGCCGCCTCATGGCCGGCCGCCGGTACAGCGACGGTCTGCACCAGGCGATCGAGGCGAAGGAAGGTCTGAAGGTCCAGAATGAAAGCATGACCCTCGCCACGATCACGTTCCAGAACTACTTCCGCATGTACCGCAAGCTGGCGGGCATGACCGGTACGGCCAAGACCGAAGAGGAAGAGTTCAAGAAAATTTACGGCCTGGAAGTCGTGCAGATCCCGACCAACCGGCCGATGATCCGCAACGACATGCCGGACATCGTGTTCAAGACGGAGAACGCGAAGTACCGCGCCGTGGTGGAAGAGATCGTGCGCCGCCACAAGACGGGACAACCCGTGCTTGTCGGCACCGTGTCCATTGAAAATTCCGAGCGGCTTTCGGAGATGCTCAAGAAAAAGGGCATTCCGCACAAGGTGCTGAATGCCAAGTACCACGCCGAAGAGGCGGAAATCATCGCCCAGGCCGGGCAACGCGGCGCCGTTACCATCGCCACCAACATGGCCGGCCGGGGGACGGACATCGTGCTCGGCGAAGGCGTGGCCGAGCTGGGCGGCCTGCATATCATCGGCACCGAGCGGCATGAAGCCCGCCGCATCGACAACCAGTTGCGCGGCCGGGCGGGGCGCCAGGGCGACCCGGGTTCGTCGCAGTTCTTCCTGTCCATGGAAGACGAGCTGATGCGCCGTTTCGGCTCCGAAAACATCATGGGCCTGATGGAGCGGCTCGGTTTCGACGAGGACTCCCCGATCGAAAGCAAAATGATCACGCGGGCCATCGAGTCGGCCCAAAAGCGGGTCGAAGGCAGCAACTTCGACATGCGCCGCGTCGTGTTGCAGTATGACGACGTAATCAATTTGCAGCGGGAGAAAATTTACGCCGACCGCCGGGAAATTCTGTTTACGGATAACATCCGCGGCATCGTGGAAGGCATGATCCGCAACAGCATCACGCGGATCGTGGAGCAGCATTGTCCGGAAGACGACGTTCCGGAAGACTGGAACCTGGACGGCATCGTCGCCCGCGTTCACGCGAACCTGCTGCCGGAAGACCGGCTGAGCCGGGAGGAGCTCGAAGGCAAGGACCGGTCGGAGATGATCGAGCTCCTGATGGAGAAGGTCATCGCCCGATACAACGAGCGGGAGCAGGAAATCGGTCCGGAAACGATGCGCGAATTCGAAAAGGTCGTCGTGCTCCGCGCCGTGGACAGCAAGTGGATGGATCACATCGACGCGATGGACCATCTGCGCCAGGGTATCCATTTGCGGGCGTACGGAGGCAACGATCCGCTGCGCGAATATCAGTTTGAAGGACATAACATGTTCATGGAAATGATCGAGCGGATCGAAGACGAAGTCGCGCTGTACATCATGAAGGCGCACGTGCAAAGCAACGTCAAGCGGGAAGCGGTGGCGGAAGGCCAGGCGGTCGACAACAAGGCCGGGGAAACGTCGCGCCGTCCCGTGCGCCGCAGCGAGCAGCGCGTCGGCCGCAACGACCCCTGCCCGTGCGGCAGCGGCAAGAAATACAAAATGTGCCACGGCCGCACGAGCTGAAACCCGGCGGAAACGTAACGTCGCCAATCATTTAACACATGAATTTTTCAACTCATTAGATTCAACTCATTAGACATTAGAGGTGAGGGCAACATGATGGAACTTGACGCAAGCGTCAAACAAGACCTTCGCGAAACGGCGAAGCGGCTTCAGCAGCTCAGGGGGTCTCTTTGACCTCGATCTGAAGCAGGAGCAAATCGCCAACTACGAAGAAAAAATGACCGCGCCGGACTTCTGGGACGACAACGAACGCGCCCAGAAGATCATCGCCGAACTGAACGCGGTGAAGTCGGTGGTGGAACAGTTCACGAAACTGTCCGCCGATCAGGAAGACCTCGAGACAATGCTGGAATTGCTTGAGGAGGAGCCCGACGAGAGCGCGATCGCCGAATGGCACGAAAACGTGAAGGAACACGTCCGGAAAGTCGACCGGTTTGAGCTGCAACTGCTGCTCAACGAGCCGTACGACAAGGCCAACGCCATCCTCGAGCTTCATCCCGGCGCAGGCGGCACGGAATCGCAGGACTGGGCCGCCATGCTGTACCGGATGTACACCCGCTGGGCCGAAAAACGCGGCTTCCAGGTGGAGGTGCTCGATTATCTGCCGGGCGAGGAGGCGGGCATCAAGAGCGTCACGCTCATGATCCGGGGGCACAACGCCTACGGGTACCTGAAAGCGGAAAAGGGCGTGCACCGCCTCGTGCGCATTTCGCCGTTCGACGCGTCGGGGCGCCGCCACACATCCTTCGTGTCCTGCGACGTCGTGCCGGAAATTCCCGACGACATCCAGATCGAAATCCGGCCGGAAGATTTGAAGATCGACACCTACCGTTCCAGCGGCGCCGGCGGTCAGCACGTCAACAAGACCGAGTCGGCGGTGCGCATCACGCACATTCCGACGGGCATCGTCGTCTCCTGCCAGTCGGAGCGCTCGCAAATTCAGAACCGGGAACGCGCCATGAAGATGCTCAAGTCCAAGCTGTACGAACTGCGCATCCAGGAGCAGCAGCAGGAGCTGGCGGCCTTGCGCGGCGAGCAGACGGAAATCGCCTGGGGCAACCAGATCCGCTCCTACGTGTTCCATCCGTACAGCTTGGTGAAGGACCATCGCACCGGCGTGGAAACGGGGAACGTGCAGGCGGTCATGGACGGGGAACTCGACGAGTTCATCGAAGGCTACTTGCGCAGCCAGATTAAGAAAGGCGCCTGAGAATGGCCGGGAACGGCCGGGCGGAGGAGCCGGTGACCATCCGGCGAATACAGCTTCAGACAAAAACCCACACTGGAAAGTGTGGGTTTTTGTTTGTGGTTTCGGGAGGCGCGGCTACGGTGGAACACGGGAGGCGGCCGGAGCAAATGGGGTAACGGAAGCCGTCGGACAATCGGGGAAAACGATGCGAATGAGGCGAACGAACCCTAAGACACCGCCGAAGTGCTCGGGCAAGGGTTCCGGCGGCCGTCTCTGTCACCGTGAATAAGCGGAAAGGCGGATTGATGCGGGGGAAGGATTCGTTAAGCCGGGATTGCATAATTAGTCGAGGTAATGTATAATCATACAAAGCCAACGGGGTGAAGGCCGGACGCGGTACGATCGCGCTCCGCGCTCCTGAGCGGCAAGGTTTTTACAACCCCTTTGGAATCCGCTACAATGAAGGATGGTTTTCAAAACGCAAGGACGGGCCGCTGCGCCGGTTGGGGGCCGGGAGACGGGGGCACCCGCACGGCCCGATTCGGCCGGGGCAGCCGGCTTATTTATATTTGGGAGAGATGAACCGATGACGCAAGAGACGGTCCGTGCCGCCATTGTCGGTTCCACCGGCTATGGCGGGGTCGAGTTGATCCGGTTGCTCGCCGCGCATCCGTCCGTGGCGGTTACGTCCGTCGTGTCGTCCTCCAGCGCGGGCGCGCCGATCGCGGAAGGATATCCGCATTTGACGGAAATTCGCACCGACACGCTGGACGACGTCGACCCCGGGACGATCCGCGGCAAGGCGGATGTGGTGTTTCTGGCCACCCCGCACGGGGTGAGCGCCGAACTGGCGCCGAAGTTTCTGGAAGCGGGAATGAAGGTGATCGATCTGTCCGGCGATTTTCGCCTCAAATCCCCGGACGCGTACCGCCGCTGGTATAAGCGCGAGCCGGCGCCGCAGGCGTACGTCGACCGCGCCGTTTACGGGATGTGCGAACTGTTTGGCGAAGAGGTCGTCGGCACGGATTTCGTGGCCAACCCCGGGTGCTATCCGACCGCGGCGATCCTCGGGCTGTATCCGGCGGTGCAGATGGGATGGATCGATCCCGCGACGATCATCATTGATGCCAAATCCGGCGTATCCGGCGCCGGCCGGGGAGCCAGCCTGGCGACCCATTTTGCCGAAATCAACGAAAATTTCAAAGCCTACAAAATCAATGCGCACCAACATACGCCGGAAATCGAGCAGGCGCTCTCCCGGGCGGCCGGCCATCCGGTGACGGTGACGTTCACCGCCCACCTGGTGCCGATGACGCGCGGCATTCTGTGCACGATGTACGCCACGATGAACGGGGCGCATACGGACGAAGAGTTTGTGGAGCTTTACCGCCAGTTTTACGAGGGACGCCGGTTCATCCGGGTGCGCGCGCCCGGGGTGTGGCCGGCGACGAAAGAAGTGTACGGTTCCAACTATTGCGACATCGGATTTTCCGCCGATCCGCGCACCGGCCGGGTCACGATCGTGTCGGTCATCGACAACCTGGTCAAAGGCGCCGCGGGGCAGGCCGTCCAGAACCTGAACCTGATGATGGGCTGGGAAGAAACGCGCGGCCTGTCGTTCACGCCGGTGTATCCATAGGCGGTTCTGTCCGCAGGCCGCTTTTGTCTGCAATCTTCGATTCGCAGGCATTCGCAGGCGCGCAGCGGTTTCCGGACGGTGCGATGCGGGAGCCGGGGCATACATCCGGGAGAAGAAAAATTCGGAAGAAGATGGGGGAAGCCGGAACAGTCATGGAACACGCGAAATTTGAGCCGGTGGCCGAAGGCGGGGTCACGCTGCCGACGGGCTTTCGCGCCGGCGGGGTGCATTGCGGGTTAAAGAAAAACGGGCACAACGACCTGGGCGCGATCGTCTGCGACGTGCCGGCCGCGGCGGCGGCGGTGTACACGACCAACAAGTTCCAAGCGGCGCCCCTGCTCGTCACGCGCGACAGCCTGGCGCAGGAAGGCCGGCTGCGCGCCGTGCTGGTGAACAGCGGCAACGCCAACGCCTGCACCGGCCGGCAGGGCGAGGAGGACGCCCGGGCGATGCGCGCCGGGTTGGCGCAAGCGCTCGGCATCCCGGCGCATCAGGTGGCCGTCGCGTCGACCGGCGTTATCGGCCAGCCGTTGAATATGGCGGCCATCCGGTCCGGCATTGGTCTGCTGACGGAACGGCTGGGTGACGGCGCGTCCGGCTTGACGGCGTTCAACGAGGCGATCATGACGACGGACCTGGTGCGCAAGTTGGCCGGCGCGCGCGTGACGGTCGAAGGCCGTACCGTCACCATCGCCGGTGTCGCCAAAGGAGCGGGCATGATCCATCCGAACATGGCCACGATGCTCGGCTTCATCACCACCGACGCCGCCATCGCGCCGTCCGCGCTGCAGGAGCTGCTGCGGGAGACGGCGGACGTTACCTTCAACATGATCACCGTCGACGGCGACACGAGCACCAACGACATGGTGCTGGCCATGGCGAGCGGACTGGCGGGACACGCCGAGCTGACGCGCGGGCATCCGGACTATCCGGCGTTTGCGGCCGGTTTCCGTTACGTTTGCGAGGAACTGGCCAAGGCGATCGCCCGCGACGGCGAGGGCGCCACGAAGCTGATGGAGGTGCTGGTCACCGGGGCGGTGAGCGACGCGTCGGCGCGGGTCATCGCCCGCACGATCGCCGGCTCCAGCCTCGTGAAGTCCGCCCTTTTTGGCGCGGACGCCAACTGGGGGCGGATCATCGCCGCCGTCGGCCGCGCCGGCGAACCGGTAAACACGGACACCGTCGACATCCGGCTCGGCGACATCGTCACGCTGGAGCAGTCGCGGCCCGTTCCGTTCGACGAAGAGGCGGCGCTGGCCTACCTGAAGGGCGACACCGTGCGCATCCGGGTCGACCTGAACATGGGACCCGGCCGGGCCACGGCTTGGGGATGCGACCTGACTTACGAATACGTGCGGATCAACGCGGATTACCGGACTTGAGTGACGCGGATGAAGTCGCATAAACCGGACCTGAACGTGAAACGCGGAAAATGCGGTTGGGGAGATGCGGGATGAAAACGCGGTTTGTCATCAAATGCGGCGGCAGCACATTGGCGGCGCTGCCGGACGCTTTTTTCGAGGATTTGCGGGCGCTGCACGCCAACGGCTATGAACCGGTCATCGTGCACGGCGGCGGGCCGGCCATCAACGAAGCGCTCGCCAAACTGGGCATCGAGAGCCGTTTCGTGAACGGTCTGCGTGTCACCGACGAGGCGACGCTGGATGTGGTGGAAATGATGCTGGCCGGGCGGATCAACAAGGATATCGTGCGCCGCCTGCAACAGAACGGCGCTCGCGCGCTCGGCCTGTCCGGCACGGACGGACGGCTCATCGAGGCCCGGCCCGTCGCCGACGCCGCGACGCTCGGTCTGGTCGGCGACGTCGTCGGCGTGAACGCGACGCTGATCGAGGGGGTGCTGGCGCTCGGCTACGTGCCCGTCATCGCGCCGATCGGCATCGACGCCGCGGGGCAGCGGTACAACATCAACGCCGATATCGCCGCGGGCGCGGTGGCGTCGCATCTGGGCGCCGAGAAGCTGATCGTCGTGACCGACGTGCCCGGCATTTTGCGCAACGAAAACGGCGAAAAACGGGTGTTGCCGCGGGCGACGTTTGCCGATATCGAGCGGATGATCGCCACCGGGGAAATCTACGGCGGCATGATTCCGAAAGTGCGCGCGGCGATGAGCGGCCTGCAGGGCCGGGTGCGGGAAGTCCTTATCGTTGACGGCGTTATTCCGCGCGTGCTGTCCCGGGCGCTGCACGAGGGCGATATCGGCACCCGCATCGTGCGGGAATAGGGTGCTGTCCGGTAGAGTGCTGTCCGATAGAGTGCGGTTCGGGTACGATAGAGTGGGTCCGATGGAGTGCGGTTTCGGATCCGATAGGGTGCGTTCCGGATCCAATAGGGTGCGGTTCGGAAGTTGAGCCCGGTGAAAAGCCCGCATGGCGGGCATGAATTGGCGGGAGTGAAGGAGCGATCGACCATGAGTCTGTTTCCGACCTACGCGCGCTTCCCGATCCGGCTGGTCAAGGGGAAGGGCAGCCGCCTGTGGGACGATCAGGGGAAGGAGTACCTCGATTTTATGAGCGGCCTGGCCGTCACCAACCTCGGCCACGTGCCCGAGCGGGTCCGGGACGCGGTCGTCCGCCAACTCGGCGAGTTGTGGCACGTCTCCAACCTGTTTTATACTTCCCAGCAGGAGCGGGCGGCCGCGCTGCTGGTCGAACACAGTTGCGCCGACGCGGTGTTTTTCTGCAACAGCGGGGCGGAGGCGAACGAGGCGGCCATCAAGCTGGCCCGTCGCTACCACCGGAAGGTGCTCGGCAACGGCCGTTACGAAATCATCACCTTCCAGCGGTCGTTCCACGGGCGGACGCTGGCCACGCTGACGGCGACCGGGCAGGACAAGGTGAAGGACGGGTTTCAGCCGCTGCCGGAAGGTTTCGTCCATGTGCCGCTCCACGACCTGGAGGCGCTGGAGGCGGCGATTAACGAGCGAACGGCGGCCGTCATGCTGGAACCAGTGGTGGCGGAGGGGGGCGTCATCCCCGTGGATCCGGCGTTCCTGCGGGCGGTTCATGAACTGTGCGACCGGCACGGACTGCTGCTCATTCTGGATGAGGTGCAGACCGGCATGGGGCGCACGGGCAAACTGTTCGCGTATCAGCATTCCGGCGTGGAGCCGGACATTTTCACGCTGGCCAAGGGGCTTGGCAGCGGCTTCCCGGTCGGGGCCATGCTGGCCAAGGCGCATCTCGTTCCGGCGTTCACCGCGGGAGCGCACGCGTCGACGTTCGGCGGAACGCCGATCGCCATGGCGGCGGTGACGGCGACGATCGAAACGATGCTGGAGACCGACGCGCCCGCCAGGGCGGCCGAGGCCGGCGAATATTTGATGCAACGGTTGCGCGAGGCGGCGGGCGGACTGCCGAATGTCGTCGAGATTCGGGGAAAAGGGTTGCTGGTCGGCATCCAGTGCGCGCACCCGGTGGCCGATGCCGTCGCGGAACTGCACCGCCGCGGGCTGCTCGTGGTCACGGCCGGGCCGGACGTCATTCGCCTGCTGCCGAATTTGCTGGTCACCCGCGACGAGATCGACGAAGCGGTCGGCAAAATCGCCGCCGTGTTGCGGGAGCAGGCGGCCAAACCCGTCGGATGAGCAAAGGGGCCAGCCAATCCGCCCGGAGGAGTCGGGCTGATCGGATCACTTTTTTCAACCATCCCTTGGAGGGATTTCCATGCAACAATCGTATCTTCACTCCGCGCAGGCCGAGGAGATCGCCGCCCGGCTGAAAGGCCGTGATTTTATCGGGCTGGTGGACTACAAGCCGGAAGAAATCCGCTACCTGATCGATCTGGCCATCGATCTGAAACGCCGGCACAAGGCCGGAGAGGTGTTCCAGCCGCTCAAAGGCAAGACGCTCGGCATGATTTTTGAAAAATCGTCCACCCGCACGCGGGTCTCCTTTGAAGTCGGCATGTACCAACTGGGAGGTTACGCGCTGTTTCTGAGCCGCAACGACATCCAGATCGGCCGGGGTGAGACGATCCGCGACACCGCCAGGACGCTGTCGCGCTACCTCGACGGCATCATGATCCGCACGTACGGGCACCGGAACGTCGTGGAACTGGCGCGGGAGGCCACCGTGCCGGTCATCAACGGCCTATCCGACTTGTCCCATCCTTGCCAGGCGCTCGCGGACTACATGACCGTGCTGGAGAAAAAAGGCTGTCTGGACGGCCTGAAAATCGCCTTTGTCGGCGACGGGAACAACATGTGCCACTCGCTCATGATGGGCGCCGCCAAGCTGGGCATGCATTTCGCGGCTGCGGTGCCGGAAGGATACGACCCCGACGAGGAAGTGGTGAAACTGTCCCGCGAAGCGGCGGCGGAAACCGGCGGCAGCGTGACCGTGACGCGGGATCCGAGGGAGGCCGTCGAGGGCGCCGACATTGTGTACACCGACGTCTGGGCCAGCATGGGCTTCGAACAGGAGCAGGAGGAGCGGGAGCGCGCCTTCCGGAACTATCAGGTGAACGAGGCGCTCGTCGCTTGCGCGAAACCCGACTACCTGTTCATGCATTGCCTGCCGGCGCACCGCGGGGAAGAGGTGACCGAAGCCGTCATCGATGGTCCGAACTCGGTCATTTTCGACGAGGCGGAGAACCGGCTCCACGCCCAAAAGGCGATCATGACCGCCATCATGTCCGCCTGACGGCGGCGGCCGGGGATGGCCCGCCTTTGCGGCGACGGATCCGGCGCGCCCGGCGGCGGGGATCACCGGCGAAGCGCGGATTTTATTGCAAATTTGCAACATATTCGACGGGCTGAGCGGCCAAGGCGGGGAATCGGTTGTATTTTTGCAATAAATGCGGGACATTTCGCGGTCCACGCGTACAATAAGTTGCATTTTTACAACAAAAGATGCATCCGCGTCGCTGTCCCGCGATCCCATTTTTGATGTTCGATCAAAAGGAGCGTGCCAAACCGATGGCCAAACCGAAAATCGTGCTCGCCTACTCCGGCGGGCTGGACACGTCCGTCATCCTGGCCTGGCTGAAGGAAACGTACGACGCCGACATCATCACCTTCACCGCCGATATCGGGCAGAAGGAGGAACTGGACGGGCTGGAGGAAAAGGCGCTGAGAACCGGCGCTTCCAAAGTGTACATTGACGACCTGCGCGAGGAGTTCGCGCACGACTTCATTTTCCCGATGTTCCAGGCCGGCGCCCTGTACGAGGGCCAATACCTGCTCGGCACCAGCATCGCCCGGCCGCTGATCGCCAAGCGGATGGTGGAAATCGCCCGCGCCGAGGGAGCGACGGCGATCGCGCACGGCGCCACCGGCAAGGGCAACGACCAGGTGCGCTTTGAGCTGACCGCCGCGGCGCTGGCGCCGGATCTGCAAGTCATCGCGCCCTGGCGCCTCGAGGAATTCCGCCGCGCGTTCCCGGGCCGCGCCGAGATGATCGCCTATGCCGAAAAGCATGGCATTCCGGTCAAGGCGACCGCCGAAAAACCGTACTCGATCGACCGCAACCTGCTGCACATCAGCTACGAAAGCGGCGTGCTCGAAGATCCGTGGTACGACGCCAGCGCCCCCGAGGCGCAGGACATGTACGTGCTGACCGTGTCGCCCGAACAGGCACCGGATGAGCCGGAATACGTCGAGCTCGAATTTGAGAAGGGTAATTGCGTCGCCGTCAATGGCGAACGGCTCAGCCCGCTCGGGGTGATGGAGAAGCTGAACGAGCTCGGCGGCAAACACGGCATCGGCCGCGTCGACATGGTCGAAAACCGCTTCGTCGGCATGAAGAGCCGGGGCGTGTACGAAACGCCGGGCGGCACAATCCTGTTCGTTGCCCACCGCAAGATCGAATCGCTGACGATGGATCGCGAAGTGATGCATCTGCGCGATTCCCTCATTCCGAAATACAGCGCGCTTGTGTACAACGGCTTCTGGTTTTCGCCGGAGCGCGAGGCGATCCAGGCGCTCGTTACCGAAAGCCAGAAAAACGTCACCGGCACCGTCCGCCTGAAGCTGTACAAGGGCAACGTCATCGCTGCGGGCGTCAAAAGCCCCGTCAGCCTGTACAACCCGAACATAGCCACGATGGAAGCCGATCCGACGCAGGCGTACGACCAGGGCGACGCCACCGGCTTCATCCGGCTAAACGCGCTGCGTCTGAAAGTGTCCGCCGGCGTGCACGGGCAGAAGGGAGCCTCTGATTCATGAGCAAGCTGTGGGGAGGACGGTTCACCAAGCCGACCGACCAACTGGTCGAGGAATACACCGCCTCCATTCCGTTTGACCGGGAGCTGGCCGAGGAGGACATTCAGGGAAGTCTGGCCCACGTCACGATGCTGGGGCATTGCGGCGTCCTGTCCGGAGAAGACGTGGAAAAGATCAAGGAAGGCCTGCTCCGCGTGCGCCAGCGCATCCGGCGGGGCGAGGTGGAGTTTTCCGTCGCCGACGAAGACATCCACATGAGCATCGAGAAACAGTTGATCGAGGACATCGGGCCGGTCGGCGGCAAGCTGCACACGGGCCGCAGCCGCAACGACCAGGTGGCGACGGACATGCACCTGTACCTGCGCAAGCGCGTCGTGGAATTGGTCGACCTGCTTGCACGGTTGCAGGAAGCCTTGATCGGACAAGCCAAGGCCAACCTCGACGCGATCATGCCGGGTTACACCCACCTGCAGCGTGCTCAGCCGGTGCTGTTCGCGCATCATCTGCTGGCGTACGTGGCCATGTTCCAGCGCGATATCGAGCGCCTGCAGGACAGCTACAAGCGCATCGACACCCTGCCGCTCGGCGCCGGCGCCCTGGCCGGGACGACGTTCCCGATCGACCGGCATTACACGGCCCGGCTGCTGAAATTCGGCCGCGTGTACGAAAACAGCCTCGACGCCGTCAGCGACCGCGACTTCATCGTCGAGTTTCTGGCGGACGCCGCGCTCATCATGATGCACCTGTCCCGGCTGAGCGAGGAGCTGATCCTCTGGTCAAGCGCCGAGTTTCAGTTCGTGGAACTGGATGACGCCTACTGTACCGGTTCGAGCATCATGCCGCAAAAGAAGAACCCCGACGTCCCCGAATTGGTGCGCGGCAAGACCGGCCGCGTCTACGGGCACCTGATCGGCCTGCTGACCGTGCTGAAGTCGTTGCCGCTCGCGTACAACAAGGACATGCAGGAAGACAAGGAAGGCATGTTCGACACGGTGCGGACGTTGCAGGGGGCCTTGCGGCTGTTCGCGCCGATGATTGAGACGATGAAGGTGCGCAAGGACCGGATGCGTCGCGCCGTCGACCACGACTTCTCCAACGCCACCGATATCGCCGACTTCCTCGTCGGCAAGGGCCTGCCGTTCCGGCAGGCGCACGAGGTGATCGGCAAGACGGTGCTGTACTGCATCCAGAACGGAAAATATTTGCTGGACCTGACGCTGGAGGAATTCCGCCAGTTTTCGCCGCTGTTTGACGAAACCATCTACGAGGTGCTGCGTCCGGAAAACGTCGTCAACGCCCGCAACGTTTACGGTGGTACGGCGACGTCCCAGGTGACCGAAGCCATCGCCCGCGCGGAGCGGGAACTGGCCCGCACGCAGGCGTGGGTGGAAGAGTACGGCGAAAAGAGCCAGCCCGATCTCTGAACCGCCCGGACCGTCTCCACGCCGGAAGACGCGGTTGAAACGTTCACAAGTCGACCGTTCGTTGAGCCGCCGGAAGAGCCGGAGGGGAACATCCCCTCCGGCTCTTCGTGTGCATGGACGGTTCGCGGGTCAGCCACTTCCTGTCATTTTCCCATTCCCATGCAAAGGATTAGAAAAAATTAACCCGACCCGAAATCCCGCGACAGACGAAGAATTTTGGCCGCTCCGGGACAGCGCGGACCTGCCGAATCCTTCGACAACGAAAGGATTTTCCCTGATTGTGTCGAAGTATCTAAAGTCCGAGTACCGACAGGATGTGATAAGGTGATTGAACTTCACGACGTATGGAAGACGTATCCGGACGGCACCGTCGCCCTTCAGGCGGTGAATGTGGTCATTGACCGCAACGAATTCGTTTTTATCGTCGGCCCCTCCGGCGCCGGAAAATCGACCTTCATGAAACTGATCTACCGGGAAGAAGTGCCCACCAAGGGGCAGATTTCGGTCAACGGCTTCAATCTCGGCAAGCTGAAGCCGCGCAAGATTCCGTATGTGCGCCGGAATATCGGCGTTATTTTCCAGGACTTTCGTTTGCTTCCGAAACTGACCGCCTATGAGAACGTTGCCTTCGCCATGGAAGTGGTCGAGGCGCCGCGTCGTCTGATCAAGAAGCGGACGATGGAGGCGCTTGAGCTGGTCGGCCTGAAACACAAGGCGAACAGCCTGCCGGCGCAACTGTCAGGCGGCGAGCAGCAACGGGTGGCGATTGCGCGCGCCATTGTCAACAATCCGTCGGTCATTGTGGCGGATGAACCGACGGGCAATCTCGACCCGGAGACGTCGTGGGAAATCATGAAGCTTCTCGAGGAAATCAACTACCGCGGCACCACCATCGTCATGGCCACCCACAACCGGGACATCGTGAACGAGATGCGCAAGCGCGTCATCGCCATCGAGAACGGGATGATCGTGCGCGACCAACAGAAGGGAGAGTACGGCTATGAAATTTAGCACGTTCTCCCGTCACGTCCGCGAAGGCGTCAAAGGCATCGTCCGCAACGGGTGGATGTCGTTCGCCTCGATCAGTTCCATCGCCGTGTCGCTGTTCATCCTCGGCGTGTTCATGCTGCTGACGCTCAACGTCAATCGGTTTACCGAACAGGTCGAAGGCCAGGCGCAGATTCGCGTCTATTTGCAACTGGACACCCCCCAGGAGAAAATTGCCGAGATCGAGCGGCAGATCAAGCGGATTCCGGAAGTGGCGAACGTCGTCTTCGTGTCGAAGGAGGACGGCCTCCGGCGGTTGCGCGAAACGTTGGGGGAAAAGGGCAGCGTGCTCGACGGATACGAAGCGGAAAACAACCCGTTGCCCGACGGATTTGACGTCGATGTGTTCGAGCCGCGGCAGATCGAGACGGCCGCCCGAAAAATCGAGGCGCTGAACGATACCGATCCCGATCAGTCGATCTGGGAAGTGCGCTACGGCGAGGAAACGGTCAAGCAGTTGTTCCGGATCACCAACGCCATTCGCAACGTCGGGCTGGTCATCGTGCTGGGGCTCGCCGTGACGGCCATGTTTTTGATTTCGACCTCGATCCGGATGACCATTTTTGCCCGGCGCCGGGAAATCGCCATCATGAAACTGGTAGGCGCCACCAACGGGTTCATTCGCTGGCCCTTTTTCGTGGAAGGGGCCCTGACCGGGTTTACCGGCGCGCTCATCACGGTGGTGGTGCTGATGGCGGGTTACGCGCAGGTCATTCGATCGACACAATTCGATATGGGGCTGATGATGTTCGAACTTGTTCCACTGGATGAGGTGATCTGGACCGTCGGCGGCACCATCGTCGCCCTCGGAACGCTGATCGGCATCTGGGGCAGCACCTTGTCCGTCCGCAAGCATTTGCGGGTTTGACGGAACCGGTGGCAAGGGAGGAGCAAAAAAGAATGCGCAAAAAATGGCTGCTGACACTGGTCCTGTTCGTGGCCGTGGCGGTGATCGCGCAGCCGCTTGCCGGTCACGCCCAGTCCGAACTGGACAAAATTAACGAGCAAATCCGCAGGCTGCAACAGCAGATGAAAAAGGCGGAGCAGGACAAAAAGAACGCCGAACGAACCCGGGAGAGCCTGAAGCAACGGATTCAGGAACTGGAAGCGCAAAAGGCGACGACTCGGGAGGAAATCGACGACCTGCTGGCCCGAATCGAAGTCGTCAACGCGCAGTTGCTCAAAACCCAGCAACGAATCACGGAGACGGAAGACAAGCTCCGGGTCATCGGGGAAGAGCTGGAAAATACGATTCGCCGGAAAGAAAAGCAGGATGAACTTTTGCAATCCCGCATACGTCTGTTATATATGGACGGGGCCGTTTCCTATCTGGACGTGCTGCTGAACGCTACCAGTTTCGCGGATTTTCTCGAGCGGTTTGACGCCATCCGGCTCATCATGGCCCAGGACCGGAACATGCTGGACCGGATCCGCGATTACGAGAAGCTGGTGAAGGAGAAGCAGGCCCAGCGGGACGCCGAGCTGGCCGAACTCCGGAATCTGTATGCCGAACGTTCCGCGCGGCTGGAAGAACTGGAGCAGCGGGAACGGGAAAAGGAAGTCATGATCGCCTCGTATAACCGGCAGATCGCCGAATCCAAGGAACGGATCGAGGAGACGGAAGAGATCAGCGAAGAGGCGGAACGGCTGCTCTGGAAGCTGGCCAATGAAGTGTCCAGACTGGAAGCGCAAAAGAAATCGTACCGGAACCATTACACGGGCGGAAAACTCGCGTTTCCGCTCAAGGATGATTACTACATATCATCGAACTACGGTTATCGGACTCATCCGATTTACAAGACGCGCCGACTGCACGCCGGCGTCGACCTGGCCGCGCCGAACGGCACGCCCGTCTATGCCGCCGAGTCGGGCGTCGTCACCGTCGCCCAGTCCTGGAGCGGTTACGGCAACTGCATCATCATCGACCATGGCGGCGGGCTGATGACGCTGTACGCGCACCTGAAGCCCGGCGGCATCCTGGTCGAGAAGGGCGAGCAGGTCAAGCGCGGGCAAAAGATCGGACTGGTCGGCATGACCGGCACGGCCACGGGATATCACCTGCACTTCGAAGTGCGGAAAAACGGCGAACCGGTGGATCCCATGCCGTATCTCAAGTGATGGCGGCTCTCTTGTGAGATGCCGGTCGGAAACCTGGACAGCCGCGGTGTCCCCGTCCGTCGCCGCCGCCCGGACAGGCGGCGGCAGGGGGCGCAGCGGCTGTTTTCCCTTTGGCGGAAGCGAGACGGTGAACGCAAAAAGCGCCGCGCTCCCGCGGCAACTCGTAAAGGTGCGGTGGAACGGAGGTGACGGCCATGCGGTTCCGGTTAAGCGGCTGGCAACTGGCGTTGCTGCTGCTGCTTGCGGCGGCGGCCAGCGGATCGGCCGTGTTATTGCTCTGGCGAGGCGACGGGGACGGTTGGTCCAAGGCCGGATGGCTACCGTCGGCGGAAGGTGCGGCGGGCTGGAGCGCGGAAGAGTTGGCGAAACTCAACAAGGTGCTGGAAATGGTCGAAAACCGGTCCCTGTTCGCGACGGATCGCGAGCGGTTGCTCGACGGCGCGATACAGGGGATGCTGGAGTCGCTTGGCGATCCCTACACCGTTTACATGCCGGCCGACGAGGCGGCGCGATACGCCGATTCGCTGCAGGGAGCGTTCACCGGCATCGGCGCCGAACTGATGATCGAAAAGGGACGCGTGGTGGTCGTCGCGCCCATCACCGGATCGCCGGCGGAAAAGGCCGGGCTGAAACCGAAAGACATCCTGCTCAGCGTCAACGGCGAGCCGCTTCAGGGGCTTTCCCTGCACGAGGCGGTGGAGAAAATTCGCGGCCCCAAGGGAACCAAGGCGAAGCTGCGCGTTTTGCGCCCCGGCGTCGAGGGGGAACTGGAGCTGGAACTGGTGCGCGACCGGATTGCCGTGGAGACGGTCCGCGGCGAACTGGGAGCGGACGGGGTCGGCCGGCTGTGGATCAGCCAGTTCACGTCCGACACTTTCACGAAGGCGGAGGAGGAACTGAAGAAGCTGGAAGCCGGCGGCATGCGCGGGCTCGTGCTTGACTTGAGGAACAATCCCGGCGGCATCCTGACCACGGTGGTGGCGGTGGCCGAACTGTTCGTGCCGCAGGGCGAGACGATCCTGTTCTATGAAGACCGCGCCGGCACCCGTCAGGCGGAGCGGTCCCGCGGGGAGTTGACGGCGCCGAAGCCGTATCCGGTCGTCGTGCTGGTCAACGGCGGCAGCGCGAGCTCCGCCGAGGCGCTGGCCGGCGCGCTGAAGCAGTCGGCGGGCGCCGTTCTGGTCGGCGAAAGAACCTACGGCAAGGGCACCATCCAGATGAACTACGAGAAAGAACTGGGCGACGGAAGCCTGGTGAAAATGACGGCGTACAAATGGCTGCTGCCCGACGGCACCTGGGTGAACGGCGAAGGCCTCAAACCAGATGTTGAGGTCCGGCTACCGGCATGGTTCAGCGCTCCGCGGTTGCCCCGCGATCGCGTGCTGGAAATCGACCAGGCCGGCGATGACGTGCGGATTCTGCAGCTCATCCTTGAGGGACTGGGGTTGCCGGCGAACCGGAGCGACGGCTATTTCGACCAGTCCACCCTGGAGTCGGTGCGGGCGTTTCAACGGCGGGAAGGACTGCCCGTCACCGGAAAGGTGGACGCGGTGACGGCGGATCGGCTGGAAGAGACACTGTATCTGAACATGCTGGATCCGGAGCGCGACACGCAGTGGACGACCGCGCGGCGGATGGTGATCGAGGCTGCCGGCGCGATGACGCCGGGACGCGGCCCGGGCGGGGAGGACGGCGAGGCGTCGGCCCGGACCGGGGAAGGAAATTCCGCGCCCGCGTCGAATAATTTGGGAGTCGAGTTGCACATGATCGCCTGAGCGGCGGCTCCGGTTCCTTTCCAAGCCGGGATCCCGGCGTTCCGGATCGGACGCTTCCGGTCAGATGCTCCCGCATTCATTGCGCCAGATTCAGAGGCTCCTGATCAATTCCGGGATCGGAGAAGATGAAGATGTGGATCCGTTTGTTGGAGGAAGCCGGCAGGGCGGTGGTGGCCATGCTGTCGCTTCCGTTCTTTTACCTGGCCGTTCTGCTCGTGTGGGTTCACGCCAGCCGGACGGCCGCCTGGCAGCGCAAAATGCATCACGTTCGCCTGCACCGCCCGCTGGCGATGACGCTGCATCGCACGTTGGCGGGCTTCCTGGCCGGCGCGGCGATATCCGTGGTCGGGCTGAGCACGGCCTTTCGCCTGGACGCCCGCGCGCTCACGTTGCTGTGGATCCTGCTGGCGGCGCTTCTGCTGATCCGGCCGCGACTGGCCCGGGCGGGGGTGGCGGCGGCGCTGCTCGCGCTGGGGCAAGCGGTGTTGCGCCAATTGCCCGTCGTCTGGCCGGAGGATCCCGCGGCCCCGCTCGCCTGGTTGAAGGGGCTGGCCGACGCCCTGACGGAGCTGGACGCCGCTGGATTGCTCCTGCTGGCCGGCCTGCTGCACGCGGCGGAGGGGCTGATGGTGCGCTGGCAGGGCGCCCGGTTCGCCAATCCGCTCGTCGTGGCCGGCAAGCGGGGCAAACGGATCGGCGCGTACGAACTGGCCGCCGTCTGGCCCGTGCCGCTGCTGCTTCTCGTGCCGGGCGATATTGCGTTGCCCTGGGCGCCGGTGCTGGGCTGGGAGCCGGACACGGCCGGTTGGGCGTTCCTGGCGTTTCCCGTGCCGGTGGGCTTCGGCGTGCGAACGTTCACGTACTGGCCGGAGGACAAGGCGCGGTTCACGGCGCGATTGTCGTTCTGGTACGGCGTGGTCGTGGCGGCGGTGGCTTTGGCGGCGGCGCTGCTGCAGACAAGGCTGCCGGCTGTCGCGGGGATTGCGGCGGTGCTGGCGCTGCTGCTGCATGAGGCGGCTTTCCGCTGGAACCGTTGGCGGGAGCAGGGCCGCCGGCTGCTGTACGTTCACGATGGAAGGGGACTTACCATTTTGGCGGTGCAGCCGGGAACGGCGGCGGAGGCGATGGGCCTGCAGGCCGGCGAGGTCGTCCGGCAAGCGAACGGCGTGCCGGTGCACAATCTGGCGGAGCTGCATGCCGCGCTGGAGCGGCAGCCGGCCTACACCCGTCTGGAAGTGCTGAACCGGGAAGGGCAGATCAAGTTCGCGCAGCGGGCGCGGTACGCGAGCGAACGTCATCTGCTCGGCCTTGTGCCGGCGCCGGAGGGGAAGGAGCCGTATGCCGTGCCGTATCGTCCGCTGGGGCTTTGGCAATGGCTGACGGGGGCCGGGTTGCCCGGCGTGCGGCGGCGTGACGTCGGCGGAATGGCGGCGCTCGAAGGAACGAGCCTTGAAGAGGCGCGCGGAGACGCCGCGGCGGAAGTGTCCGCCGCCCGGAACGGGGACGGCGCCGGCGGCGAAGCGGCCGCCGGGACGACGGATGCGGCGGAAGCGGCGGATGCGGCGAATGCGGCGAATGCGGGCGTGTCCGCGGCGGACAAGGCGACGGCGGGCGACATCCCGTCCGCCGGGGAACCCGCCGGCCTGCCGCCGCGCCGCGCCCGCAAACGGACACCGGACGCTTCGTCCTGAAGCGCGCAGGCTGTCACGGGAACCCGTACGTACCGGCAGTACGTAGCGGCATGCCGACGCCGGACACGAAATCCCGCATGCCTTTTACGGTGCCATCCGTCCGGACCCGTCCCGCCGCTCAGAACCGCTCCGCCTCCCCAAGCTGCCGTTCCACGACGATTTCCACCCGGCGGTTCCGTTGGCGGTTGCTCTCCGATGTGTTCGGCGCCACCGGCCGCGTGTCCGCGTAGCCGGCCACCTCGAAACGACGCGCCTCCAGCCCCTTCGTTTCGACGAAATAGCGCAGCACCGACAGGGCGCGGGCGGCGGAAAGTTCCCAGTTGTCGCGGAACCGCGCCCCCGGAAGAACCGGCAGGTCATCGGTATGTCCCTGGATGGAAACGGTGGCTTGGTCCAGTTGCGCAAACAGGTCGGACAGCTTGTCGAGGACGGGAAGCGCCGCCTTCCGCAGTTCGGCGCTGCCCAGATCGAACAGCAGCCGGTCCGACAGCCGGATGACGATTCCCCTGGGCGTATCCCCCACGAACACTTCGTTTTCCAGATGGTTTTCCCGGACATAGGCGCGAATCACCCGCAGCAGGTCCCGCAAATCCTGTTCTCCGCGCTTTTCGGTTGCCGCGTCGCCGGCGGACTTCGGCGAAGGAGAAGCCGTGGGCGCACGGAATGGGGCGGATGCAGGGTCCGACGGGTTTTCGCCGGACCTGGCGCCGTCCAGCACGCCGTCTCCCAGCTCCAGGATGCTGTCGGCATGCCGGAACTGCAGGTGCAGCGACCGGGCCAGCGTATCGTACTTTTGGGCGTCAAGCCGGCTCATCGCGTACAGCGTCACGAAAAAAATCATGAGCAACGTGATCAGGTCGGCGTACGTGATCAACCAGCGTTCGTGGTGCTCCCGCGCTTCCCGCCGCTTTTTACGCTTCCGGCCCATCCGGATCCACCTTCTTCGGCGCGTCGGATTCCTTGAGAAGCATGAACGCCATGAGTTTTTTGCGGATGAGCGACGGATGTTCACCGGCTTGAATGGACAGGATGCCTTCCAGCATCAGCTCGCAGGTCTTGACCAGTTCCTCGGTGCGGGCGCGGAGTTTGGACGCGATCGGCAGAAACACCAGGTTGGCGGACGCGACGCCGTACAGGGTGGCGGTGAAGGCGACGGCGATGGCCGGGCCGAGCGTGCCGGGGTCGGACAGGTTCGAGAGCACGTGGATGAGCCCCATGACCGTGCCGATGATCCCCATCGTGGGCGCGTAGCCGCCGGCGGACTCGAAGATTTTCGCCTGGTGCTCCAGTTTTTCTTCAAGCGCGTCGATTTCCGCTTCGAGAATTTGCCGGGTCAGTTCCGGATCGGTGCCGTCCACGACCATCTGCAACCCTTCACGGAGAAATTCGTCCGGATGGTCGGCGATCAGCGATTCGAGCGCCAGCACCCCCTCCCGGCGGGCCACCGTGGCGTAATGCATGAGCTGGTCGATGATCCGCCAGGGGTCGGCCGGTTGCGCCGTGAAGGCCGTTCGAAGCGCGGCGGGAATGGTCCGCAGCCGGGAGAAGGGGAAGCTGACCGTCACCGCCGCCAACGTTCCGCCGAGCACAATGAGCAGCCCGGTTTTTTGCACGAGCCCTTCCCAGCGGCCGCCTTCCCACAGATAGCCGCCCACCAGCGCAGCCAGGCCGGCGATGATGCCAAGCGAGGTCGTTTTGTCCAGACGTCTCATTGCCGCTCTGTTTCCTCCCCGTAGGATGCTTGAATCTTGCGACGGGAAACCCGTAAAATGGATGCGATATGCGATATTTGATTTTTTATCGGGAAGAAGACGTCTGTTGTATATAGGACTGAAGACCTGCTTTTGCAACCCACATGAGCCGACGACGGTCGGCGGGAGGTGCGATTGCGATGTCGGAGCTGAAAATCCTCGACAAGCCGTTCGAGCTTGTGTCCGATTATGAACCGCGGGGCGACCAGCCCAAGGCGATTCGCGAACTGGCCGAAGGCATTCGCGCCGGCAAGAAGCATCAGACGCTGCTCGGCGCGACCGGCACGGGCAAGACGTACACGATCGCCCGGCTGATCGCCGAAGTGAACAAACCGACGCTGGTCATCGCCCACAACAAGACGCTGGCCGCCCAGTTGTGCAGCGAGTTCAAGGCGTTTTTTCCGCATAACGCCGTCGAATATTTCGTCAGCTACTACGATTACTACCAGCCCGAAGCGTACATCCCGTCCACCGACACTTACATTGAAAAGGACTCCAGCATCAATGACGAGATCGACAAGCTGCGCCACTCGGCGACGAGCGCGCTGTTCGAGCGGCGCGACGTGATTGTCGTCGCCAGCGTCTCCTGCATCTACGGGCTCGGTTCGCCGGAAGACTACCGGGACCTGTGCCTGAGCCTGCGCGTCGGCATGGAGCGGCCGCGCAACGAAATCCTGCACAAGCTGGTGGACATCCAGTACCAGCGCAACGACATCAACTTTACGCGCGGCACGTTCCGGGTGCGCGGCGACGTCATTGAAATTTTCCCGGCGTCGCACGGCGAGCATGCGATCCGGGTGGAGCTGTTCGGGGACGAGATTGAGCGAATCACCGAAATCGACGTGCTCACCGGGGAAATCATCGGCGAACGGAACCACGTGGCCATTTTCCCGGCGTCCCACTATGTCACCGCCGGCGAGAAAATGCAGCGCGCCCTCGCCAACATCGAACGGGAGCTGGAGGAGCGGCTGGCCGAGCTGCGCGCGGCGGGCAAGCTGCTGGAGGCGCAGCGGCTCGAGCAGCGGACGCGCTACGACCTGGAGATGATGCGGGAGATGGGCTTTTGTTCCGGCATCGAGAACTACTCGGGGCCGCTGACGTTCCGCAAGCCCGGGGAACCGCCGTACACGCTGCTCGACTTTTTCCCGAAGGATTTCCTGTGCGTGATCGACGAATCGCACATGACGATTCCGCAAATCCGCGCCATGTACAACGGTGACCGCGCGCGCAAGGAAGTGCTGGTCGAGCACGGCTTCCGCCTGCCGTCGGCGCTGGACAACCGACCGCTCAAGTTCGAGGAATTCGAGCAGAAGCTCAACCAGGTCATCTACGTGTCCGCCACTCCCGGTCCCTATGAGCTGGAGCGTTGCCCGACAGTGGTCGAGCAGATCATTCGCCCGACCGGGCTCGTCGACCCGAAGGTGGAAGTGCGGCCGACGAAGGGGCAAATCGACGACCTGCTCGGGGAGATCCGCCTCCGCATCGAGCGGGACGAGCGGGTGCTGGTGACGACGCTGACGAAAAAAATGGCCGAGGATCTGACCGACTACCTGAAAGAAGTCGGCATCAAGGTGCGCTACCTCCACTCGGACATCAAGACGCTGGAGCGCATGGCCATTCTGCGAGACCTGCGCCTCGGCGTCTTCGACGTGCTCGTCGGCATCAACCTGCTGCGGGAAGGGCTGGACCTGCCCGAAGTGTCGCTCGTCGCCATCCTCGACGCCGACAAGGAAGGGTTCCTGCGCGCGGAACGCTCGCTGATCCAGACGATCGGCCGGGCGGCGCGCAACGCCAACGGCCATGTGATCATGTACGCGGACACGATCACGGAGTCGATGCGGCGGGCCATCGACGAGACGGAACGGCGCCGGGCGATCCAGATGGCGTACAACCGGGAGCACGGGATCACGCCGCAGACGGTGCGCAAGGAGGTCCGCGACATCATCGAGGCGACCCGGGTTGCCGAACAGAAGACGCCGTATCTGACCGGCGAGATCCGGGTGGAAAAGATGTCGAAGAAGGAACGCCTGGCGTTGATCGAGCGGCTGGAGAAAGAGATGAAGGAAGCGGCCAAGCGGCTGGAATTCGAGCGCGCCGCCGAGCTTCGCGACGCCATTCTCGAGCTGAAGGCGGAATTGTAGGGGGTTCGAATGGCGGGGGTGCAGAATGGAAAAGGGGACGACGCCATGCGTTTTGATCTGCTTTCGGCCATCCGACAGCATCGTCTGATCGCCATCCTCCGGGGATTCGACGCCGATCAAATCGTGCCGCTGGCGGAAGCGTTGTTCGCGGGCGGCATCCGGCTCATCGAGGTGACGATGAACACGCCGGATGCCGCCCGGCAAATCCGCGCGCTGGCCGCCCACGGCGAAGGGAAATGGCACGTCGGCGCCGGCACGGTGATCGACGTCGCTGCGGCAAGGCAGGCGCTCGCTTGCGGGGCGACTTATTTCGTCACGCCCAATCTGGACGAGGACGTGCTGGCGTTTGCCGCCGATGCCGGCGTGGACGTGCTGCCCGGCGCGCTTACCCCTACGGAGATCGTGCGGGCGCACCGGCACGGCGCGAAGGCGGTCAAACTGTTTCCGGCTTCCGCCATGGGGCCGGCTTATGTGAAGGATCTGCAAGGTCCGCTGGCTCACATCCCGCTCGTGGCCGTCGGCGGCGTGAGCCTGGACAACGCCGCGGCGTACCTGGCGGCGGGCGCCGTCGGCCTCGGCCTGGGCAGCCAACTGCTGGATCGCCAGACGCTTCGCGACGGGAATTACGCGCTTATCACGGAGCGGGCCCGGCAATTTGTGCAGGCCGTATCGCTCCGGTAACCGGTTGACGACAAGGAGCAAGTGCCCGTGGCGCTCCAGGCATTCACCCGTACAAATTGCTCCTGTTTGCCATCCAATTGGGATTGACCCTGCGATTCCCCTGCAATCTTCGGTTACTTCACATCGGCCGGCCGCCCAAGCAGGCGGAGCAAAGTCCCCACGGCCCGCAACCGCGGCCGGCGAAGGTGCGTTTGCACGTGGCGGTAGTCGGTCAGGACGACCCGGGCGTCGCGGAGCGCGTAACGGAAGTCGTCATCCAGCGGCAGCCGGTATTCCCACACCCTTTTTTCCCAGTGCGGAATGAGCCGCCTCATCCGTTCGTCGTCCGCCGCCGGATGAATAAACAACTCGCACACGCCGTCGGGCAACTCGTACAGCCGGCGGATGACCGACCGCTTGAACGAATCGTACGTCTCGCCCGCTTCGACCGCGTACGGGTGGCTCAGCAGCCAGTCCGGGAGGCCGACGCCGAACGCGTCCGCCAGCGCCGTCACTTGGGCCAGCCGCTGCTCCGCCCGTTCGGCGGAAGCGAGAAGCCGGTCCCGCGGATCGATGCGCCGGGGCAGCCGGAACGGCAACCCCCGCCTGGCGCATTGCCACAGCACCTGGGGCAAAAAGCTCCGCCCCGTCGCCAGCCCGTACAGGCTCCCCATGTGGTTGTCGACGTGCGAGACGGCCAGCCCCGCTTCCCGGACCGCACGAAACTGGGCCTGTATTTCCAGGCGGACCGCCTTCGCATCCGCTTTCCGCTCGAATTCCTCCACCGTGCGGTACATGTGGCCGGTCTCATCATGCAGGGACGGGTGACCGGTCAGGCTGGTCCAGCGCAACCCGTCAAATTCGCTCGTCAGGGTCAGATGCAGCCCCACGTTCGTCACGCTTTTTTTCCGGCACCAGTCCGCGGCCTCGCGGAACCCGGGCGCCGGGGGCATCAGCGTGGCCGACGACACCCTTCCTTCTTCCAGCAAATGCATGATCGCCCGGTTCGCCGCCTCGCACTGGCCGAAATCATCGCAGTTCAGGATCAATAATTTGTCCGCCATGGACCGCACCCGCCTCCCGGTTTTCCGTTTCATCCATGACATCCTCCAACAAAAGCGACACCCCGAAGGATACCGCCAGCAGACATAGGGGAACGACGCAGGCCAGAACCCGGAACGTCGCTTCCGGGTTCGGTCCCGGATTGTCGCCGCTGACGTAGCCGAAGATCAGGCCGACGATCCAGAACGCCGCCGCCGCGAGAAGGCCGCTGGAACGGGTGACGAATCCGCCGACGGCGGTGTAGACGCCCTCCCGGCGGCGTCCGGTCTTTGCCGCATCGAGGTCGATGATCCGGCTGCCAATGAGCGGGGGCGTTACCAGAAATCCCGCCAGGCCGAACCCGACGGCGACGCCGGCGGCGATGCCGCCGGCGAGATTTTGCCCGAACCAGAGCGGGATGACGGACAACCCGTACACGGCAAACGCCAGCCGCCAGGCCAGGCGGCCGCCCAGCCGGCGGATGATGGCGTACCACACCGCCACGAACGGAATGACCGGAACGAACACCGCGGCCAGCAGGAGCGAGACTTGCGTATCGGGGATTTGCAAGGCGTATTTGGCGTAAAAGGGGATCACCGAACCAAGGAGGCCGTTGACTGTCTGGGCGAAGGAGTTGGCGATGTTGAAAATCCAGAACGCCCGGTTTTTCAGCGTCTCCCGGAACGCCTGCAGGAGCGGGAGGGGAGGTTCCCGGCTCGCTTCCGCGTCCTCCCGCACGTTCAGAACGAACAGCAGCATGAACACGGCGAACACGAGTGCGTAGATGACCGACATGCGGCCGAAACCGACCGCGCCGTACAGGATCGGGGTCAGCGCCGAGCCGATCAGGATCGCCACAATCTGAAACCCTTGCTGGAGTGCGGAAGCCCGCGCCCGCTGCCGTTCCCCGCGGAACAGTTCCGGGAACAGGGCGCCGTAATTGACCCACAGGACGGTGGCGACGCCTTCGAGCAAAAAGATCGAGGCCAGAAGCCAGATGAACAGCTCGTGTTCCTTCAGCCCCTGCGGCACGGCAAAGACGAGGATGAACGTCAGCATGAACAGGGGGATGGAGGCCCAGATCCACGGCTTGCGCCGGCCGTAACGGGTGCGCGTCCGGTCCGACCAGTACCCGGCCATCGGTTGGTTGACGGCGTCCCAGATCTGGTAGAGGGCGCGGGCCAGCGCAAACAGGCCGATCCCGAGCCCCAGTTTGTCCACATAGTAGTAGCCGTAATACGCCAAAAACGCCTGGCTGGGCACCATCATCGCGAACATGCCGAACGCGTAGACCGTCGGCGAGTTCACCCAATTTTTCCCCATCGCCGCCAACCTCCGTTTCGCCGTTGCGTTGTTGTTCCGCCCCTCAGCCGTCCGTGGCGCTTCCGCGCCGCACCGCTTTTTAATTTTGTATTCGCTTACGTTCCATTCGTTTCCTTTGAAAACAAAACAAAAAACGTCCCGCTCCATCGCCTGTACCGGCATCAAAGGATAACGGCCGGCCGGCAGAAGCTGCCGTGCCGGCCGTCGGGCCGGGCTTGTCAGTGTCCGATCGGCACCGGCCGGTGCCTGTCCCGTCCGAAACCCGTCACTGTCCGTCCCACCGGTAACCGACCGCCTGAAGCCAGGCGCGCGCGATGATCATGTGGCCGGTCTGGTTCGGGTGCACCCGGTCTGCGGCCAGTTCCATCGAATGATGGTGCTCGAGATAGCGGTCGAACGCCTGCTGCACGTCGACGATCAAGGTTCCGTGGCGCCCGGCGATCCGCTTGACGGCATCTCCGTACCGGTCCACCATTTCCCGGACGCGGTCGCGGCGGTTGCTTTCAATGAAAAACGGCGTCATCAGGACGATGCCGGACACGCCCCCTTCGCGCGCGGAGGCGACAAGCTGATCCAGCGTCTCTTCGTATTCGTCGAGGGAAACGTGCCATTCGCGCATGTGCCGGCGGTTGAAGTGGCGGGTCACGTCGTTGATGCCGATCATGACGGACAGCCAGTCGGGGGACAGGTCCAGCACGTCGCTTTGCCATCTCTCCTTCAGATCGCGGACGGTGTTGCCGCCGATGCCCATGTTGACCATGCGGATTTCCTTGGTCGGATAGGTCGCTTCCAGCAGCGCGTTGATCATGGAAACGTAGCCGTTGCCGAGGCTGTCGCCCTTTCCTTCGCCGACCGGTCTTGCCCTGCCGCAGTCGGTGATAGAGTCGCCGATCATGAGCAGTTTCACTCTGTCCGGAATAATCATCGGTTCACTTCCGCCTTTCGTTGAAACATCCATGAGGGATGAGGCTGAACGCATCCCTCCGCCGGAAGCCCGGAAGTCGTGTTGCCCCCGGTTTCAGGACAGGCACGCCCGCAAAATCTGCTCCACATCCTCACGATGCAGCGGCTTGTACCGGCCGATCGGCCCGAACCGCACCGCCTTTTCGGCCATTTCCGGGATGCGCTCGGCGCCGATGCCGTAATCGGCCAGGGAAGCCGGCGCGCCGATCGAGCGGAAGAACGCCCGCACCTGCGCGATGCCCTCCCGGGCGAGTTCGCGTTCGGTTTTGCCGGCCGGGTCGACGTCGAACACGCGCACGGCCATCTGCGCGAACTTGCCGGGCCCCGCGTCGACGACGTGGTCCATCCAGCGCGGGAACACGATGGCCAGCCCGCCGCCGTGCGGGATGTCGTAAATCGCGCTGATCTCGTGCTCGATCGCGTGGCTCGCCCAGTCGCCGGCCATTCCCATGTTGATCATGCCATTGAGCGCCATCGTGCCGCAGTACATGATCGTCTCGCGGGCATCCAGGCTTTCCGGATGGGCCAGCACCTGCGGCGCGGTTTCCACGATCGTTTTCATCACCGATTCGCACAGGCGGTCCTGCAGCGGCGTATTTTTCGTATGGGAAAAATACTGCTCGAACACGTGGCTGAGCATGTCCACGATGCCGTACACGGTTTGGTCCCGCGGCACGGAGAACGTGACGGTCGGATCACAGAACGAGAAACGCGGATACAGATGGATCGAACCCGTGGACAGCTTGTCGTTCGTTTCCCAATTGGTGATGACGCTGTTGCCGTTCATTTCCGAACCGGTCGCCGCCAGCGTCAGGATCGTGCCGAGCGGCAGCGCGTCGCGAACGGTGTCCTTGCGGGTGTAGAAGTTCCAGACGTCGCCGTCGTATTTCGCCCCCGCCGCCACCGCCTTGGCCGCGTCCAGCACCGAACCGCCGCCGACGGCCAGGACCAGCTCGACCCCTTGCGTCTTGCAAATCTCGATCCCTTTGCGCACGGTGGACAGCCGCGGGTTCGGCTCGACGCCCGGCAGCTCGTGCACGGTGCACCCCGCCTCGCGGAGAATGCCGATCACCTTGTCGTACAGGCCGATGCGCTTGATGCTGCCGCCGCCGTAGACCAGCAGCACGTTGCGTCCGTAGCGGGTCACTTCCTCCGCCAGGTGCGCTTCGATTTGTCCCGTGCCGTAGTAGAGTGCGGTGGGGTTTTCGAAACGAAAGCGTTCCATGGGTTTTGCTCGCTCCTTTCCGGGAATGTGGGCAGGACGATTCCGTCCGACACTGTCATATAAAACCTTACCATATTCGTTGCCGGGCGAGAAAGGGAAGGCATTTCGGATCCGCCATCATGCGGAGCGGTTTGCATGCCTGGCGGCCATTCGTTATAATGGACGGGAACACACATTCGATTCCCCGGCGGGGGGCATCCCCGTCCGCGTCGAAAGGGGCATCCGTCAGGTGGCCAACACCCATATCGTCATCAAGGGCGCACGCGTCCACAACCTGAAAAATATTGACGTGTCCATTCCGCGCGACAAGTTTGTCGTGCTGACCGGCCTGAGCGGTTCGGGCAAATCGTCCCTGGCCTTTGACACGATTTACGCCGAAGGGCAACGCCGTTACGTGGAATCGTTGTCCGCCTACGCCCGGCAGTTTCTCGGCCAGATGGACAAACCCGACGTCGACTCCATCGAAGGACTGTCGCCGGCCATCTCCATCGACCAGAAAACGACCAGCCGCAACCCCCGCTCCACGGTTGGCACGGTGACGGAGATTTACGACTACCTGCGGCTTCTGTACGCCCGCATCGGCAAGCCGCATTGTCCGAAACACGGGGTGGAAATCGCGGCGCAGACGGTGGAACAGATGGTGGACCGGCTGCTTTCCTATCCGGAGCGAACCCGCCTGCAGATTCTGGCGCCGCTCGTGACCGGGCGCAAGGGCGAACACGCGAAGCTGCTCGCGGACATCCAGAAAAAAGGGTTCGTTCGCGTGCGCGTCAACGGCGAAATCCGCGACCTGTCGGAGAAAATCGAGCTGGAAAAGAACAAGAAGCACACGATCGAGGTGGTCGTCGACCGGATCGTCGTGAAGGACGACGTGGCCGTGCGGCTGGCCGATTCGCTGGAGACGGCGCTGGAGCTGTCCGGCGGGAAGGTCGTCGTGGACGTCGTCGGACAGGAGGAGCTGCTGTTCAACGCCAACTTGTCCTGTCCGATCTGCGGATTCTCCATCGGCGAACTGGCGCCGCGCCTGTTCTCCTTCAACTCGCCTTACGGGGCCTGTCCGGAATGCGACGGGCTCGGGGTGAAAATGATCGTCGACCCGGACCTGATCGTGCCCGACAAGAGCAAGTCGATCGAGGAGGGCGCCTTCGAGGCCTGGGCGGGCAGCACGTCCAACTACTACCCGCAATTCCTGGATGCGGTTTGCCGCCATTACGGCATCCCCACCGACGTGCCGGTATCCGAGCTGACGGAACGGCAGATGGAAATTCTGCTGTACGGCACCGGCGGGGAGAAAGTCCGCTTCCGCTACGAGAACGAGTTCGGCCAGACGCGTGAGGCGACCGTGCCCTTCGAGGGCATCGTGCGCAACCTGGAGCGGCGGTACCGGGAGACGGCCTCCGACAGCATCCGCGAGTTTATCGAATCGTTCATGAGCACGCAGCCGTGCGCGGCCTGCAACGGCCATCGCCTGAAGGAGGAGGCGCTCGCGGTGACGGTCGGCGGCAAGAACATCGCCTACGTGACGTCGCTGTCGATTGGCGAAGCGCTGACCTTTTTCAACGAACTGGAGTTGACCGAGAAAGAGCGGTCGATCGCCAACCTGATCCTGAAAGAGATCAACAACCGGCTCGGCTTTCTCGTCAACGTCGGGTTGGATTATCTGACGCTGTCGCGCGCCGCGGGCACGCTGTCCGGTGGCGAGGCGCAGCGCATCCGGCTGGCGACGCAGATCGGTTCGAGCCTGATGGGCGTGCTTTACATCCTGGACGAACCGAGCATCGGCCTGCACCAGCGCGACAATGACCGGCTCATCCGCGCACTGAAGCAGATGCGCGATCTCGGCAACACGCTCATCGTCGTCGAGCACGACGAAGACACGATGCGGGCTGCCGACTGGCTGATCGACATCGGTCCCGGCGCTGGCATTCACGGCGGCACCGTGGTCGCGCAAGGCACGCCCGAGGACGTGATGAACGACGAGCGCTCGCTGACGGGCGCCTACCTGAGCGGCCGGAAGTTCATCCCGGTGCCGCTGTCTCGCCGCAAGCCGAACGGCAACTGGCTGGAGGTCGTCGGCGCCGCCGAGAACAACCTGAAAAACGTGGACGTCCGCGTGCCGCTCGGCGTGTTCACCGTGGTCACCGGCGTTTCCGGCAGCGGCAAGTCGACGCTCGTGAACGAAATCATCTACAAGGCGCTGGCCCGCGATTTGAACAAGGCGAAGACGCGGCCCGGCGCGCACAGGGAAATCCGCGGCATCGAACATCTCGAAAAGGTGATCGACATCGACCAGTCGCCGATCGGCCGGACGCCGCGTTCCAATCCGGCAACCTACACCGGCGTGTTCGACGACATCCGCGACGTGTTCGCGGCCACCAATGAAGCGAAAGTGCGCGGGTACAAGAAAGGGCGCTTCAGCTTCAACGTGCGGGGCGGCCGCTGCGAAGCGTGCCGGGGCGACGGCATCATCAAGATCGAGATGCACTTCCTGCCCGACGTGTACGTCCCGTGCGAAGTCTGCAAGGGCAAGCGCTACAACCGCGAGACGCTGGAAGTGCGCTACAAGGGCAAGAACATTGCCGAAGTGCTGGAGATGACGATCGAGGACGCGACGGAATTTTTCCGCAACATTCCGCGCATCCACCGGAAGCTGCAGACGCTGATGGACGTCGGGCTGGGCTACATGAAGCTCGGGCAGCCGGCGACGACGCTGTCGGGCGGCGAGGCGCAGCGCGTGAAGCTGGCGGCGGAACTGCACCGTCGCAGCAACGGCAAGACGCTGTACATTCTCGACGAACCGACGACCGGCCTGCACATGCACGACATCGCCCGGCTGCTGGAGGTGTTGCACCGGCTGGTGGACGCGGGCGACACGGTGCTCGTCATCGAGCACAACCTCG
>SPLK01000075.1_pt1 | contig 58354 bp, 72 predicted proteins | sample 2456111 | NCBI WGS metagenome assembly SPLK01 (sample SAMN11156906, study PRJNA527647) | hot springs metagenome | biome: Geothermal region; feature: Hot spring; material: tree branch in hot spring; isolation source: hot spring sediment rich in lignocellulosic material ... | reverse complement strand
GCGTTAATATGACATTTTCACAGACGCTTGACACTCTTTTTTTTAATCCATTTGATGGAAATTTCCTTTTCATGCCCGCTCCTTTTCGGAGCGAATTATAAAATAACATCACAGAGGATTTTTGTCAATAGAATTCCATGATCTTTTTGCGATCGGGTTTCCAATCACAAAAATTTTTGCTTGGCACGGGGATTTCCCGAGAAGAAGATGATTTTCATCCGGACCGATACCCGCCGCGGTTCTCCATCTTTTCCGAAAAACGGACGGCCGCCGTTCCTGTTCCTCCGCGCCAATATGTTGCGCATTTCGGTTGAAGGACGGCGGCTTGACAACGGGGGCGAGACCGCGCCAACGGCAAATCCCGGGATCCTCTGCGTCAAGATTCATAGGAAAATTCTCCCGGGACGTCTTTCAAGGTATTAAATAAAATAAGAAAAATCTAATCCTTGTTATGTGAAAAATTTGTTTTTTTCATGTACCGAAGGCAATCGTTCGGGGATGCGATCCGCTTGAAAAGGCTGTAAAGGATATCGTAACGCTCTTCCATTCCCGTTTTCACATAATGATTAATCCGCTCATCGTAAAGATCGAAAAGCAATTCATCCATTTCCCGTTTTAACAGATAAATCAGCTCTTCCTTTTCTTTATCGTCCACCAACAGTCCGATCATGTTCTGCACCTCCCCGGTCATTGGCTATTTTATTTTTTGCGATTATTTTGATCTTATTCGAATCCGAATATTTGCCTTTTCTCCTGCATAGCTTTCAATAAGACCGGATGGACGAGGTGACGGTTATGAACTTTTTTTACGTCATTCGCTGGAAACAGATCAGGAATATTTCCATCATCATCTTGACTTCTTTGGCGGCGGCCATGTTTTTATATTTGAATACGGGTGCGATGGAGACTTTTCTAACGAAAGACGGACCGAAAGCCATTTATAAAGGAAAGCGGGGAGTTTCGCTGACCTTTGACATCCTTTGGGGGGAAAATCAGGCGGTACACATCCTCGAACAATTGAAAAAAGAAAAGGTAACATCCGCCACTTTTTTTCTTTCCGGCTCCTGGGCGGAAGGGCATAGCCATATCGTCGAAAAAATCGCCGAGGCCGGATACGAAATCGGATTGCTCGGTTATGAATACAAGGATTATTCCGAAATCGACGATGCCGCCATCAAAAAAGATATTTTGAAAGGCCTTGAAGTTTTTGAAAAACTGGACGTCCCTTACAAAAAATATTTGCGGGCGCCTACCGGGCATTTCGACAAGCGGTTATTAAGCATCGCCAACAACTTGGGCTTTACCGTCGTCCATTGGAGCATCAATACGAACGATTGGAAAAGTCCGGGGACGGGACCGATCATAAATTCGGTGAAGGACGCTGAAAACGGGGATATCATTTTGCTTCATGCTTCCGATTCGGCCAAACAGACGGCGAACGCCTTGCCCGGAATTTTAAAAGAACTGCAAAAGAAAAATTTAAAGCTTACGACGGTTTCTGAAAATTTGGTGGAAGGAAAATGGGACACAAGGGAGATTCATTGACCGAAAAGACGCGGGATGGCGCCGGCTGGCGGGGAAAGACCGAACCTCCCTTCAAAAAAAAATGGTCCCCGGAATCTCCCGGGGACGGCGAAGGGTTAAACTTTTTGCGCTTTTTTCGGAGGAAGCGGCTTCATGCCGCTCCCTTCTTTTCTTTTTTTCCGTTCTTCCCTTTCTTTTTGCGAACGCTCCAAGTAGGCGGGAAGGGACAACAGTTGGTACGTGTTGCACACGAGCAGGGGATAAATCATCAGCTGCAGCCAGTTCGGATCGTTATTTCTTAAAGCGGGAAGCCACTCAATGACCGTTACCACAACCATGAAAAAAAGCGCCGGGACGAAGGTTTCCTTATCGGATTGCTTCATTTTAAAATAGGCGACCAGGATGCCGTACAGCAAGATCAGCAAAGCCACGGCGAGATATGGAAAAATCCCTTCGTTTTCCGCGGCGAACAGACGGTACCGGAAATAAACCAAATCAAATAAAGCAAAGGCGAGGAACAGGATTTGCACCGGGTTCCAAAGCGAACGGAAAATGCCGAGGCCGATCCGATGCAAGGTCAAATAGGCGAAAAAGCCCATTTGGCTGACCGCGCTGAAGAGAAGGCCGATGCAAAACAGCCAAAAGGCCGATGAAAGGATTTCCAGCACGTCAAAGGATTGGAAAAACGGGCGAAAATCTTTCCACCGGATGATAAAGCCGGTTAAAACGGTAACGGCTCCTCCGATGCATAGGGTCGTTATAAAAAATTTTACCCAATTCCTGGTATTCACAATTCTTCCTCCACCGTAAATTTAAATCCTTCCTCATTTTAACAATTTGCAGGACAAAAATCCACTTCGCCGGTTCCATGCCGGCCGGCCCGGAATCCCTCCCTTCGCCGCCATTTTCCGGGCATTTTCCGGTGCGAATATTTTTTTGCCAAAAAATCATCCTAATAACAACACCTTCTTTAGGAAAGGAGCCCGTCCGGGTCATGAAAAAAACGATCATGCTCCCTTTTTTGGCCTTGTTCCTCATTCCGCTCGGCTGCTCCACGCAGGCGGAAAACGTTGGGGAGCTGAAATATGAGGAAACGAAAAAAATGGTGACCGACATATTGAAGACCGACGAGGGCAAACAGGCCGTCAAAGAATTGCTGGCTGACGAGCAATTCAAAACGTCCTTCATCATGGACAATCAAACGGTTACGAAGGCCATCGAAGATACGCTCGTCTCCAACAAAGGAAAAGAATTTTGGAAAAAAGCCTTCGAGGATCCCGCTTTTGCGGAAACCTTCGCCAAAAGTATGCGGACGGAAACGGAGAAATTATTGAAATCTTTAATGAAAGATCCGGAATACCGGGGCATGATGATGGAAGTTCTCCGCGATCCGGAAATGGAAAAGGAATTATCCGATTTAATGAAGAGCAACGAATATCGGGAGCATCTCAAACAGCTGATTACGGAAACGATGGAAAGTCCGCTGTTCCAGGCCAAGCTGCAAGATTTGATCATCCGATCGGCCGAAAGCATCCGAAAGGAAAACCAAGACGGCGCCAGCAACAATACGCAATGAAAGGAAAGGATAAAGTCCACGAGGATCCGAAGAGTCCCACTTTTTCCGCCCGGAATCGAAAGAATGAAACTCGGAAGGCCCATGGGTTCCCCTCTCCAGGCGTCCGAATCACCCATGGCGCAAAAAGAAAGTCCCGCCGAACCCCGGTTCGGCGGCATGATTTTTGCCCCCCAATCCTGACTGGCAAGCGGGCAGCGGGCGGCGGCTCCCGGTTCGGCGCCGCCCGGCGCAAGGCAATCCCGCTCAGTTTTTCTCCTTTTCCATGATGAGATCATCGATCTTTTCCGCGATCTTAAAGTAGATTTTCCCGATCGGATGGTCGATCTGATAGACGGACGGGGCGAATTCCTCATCGTCCCAATAGGGCTGTTCCAGGGGGATTTGCCCCAGCAACGGAACACCCAATTCTTCCGCCAATTTTTTCCCGCCGCCTTTTCCGAAAACATATTCCTTTTTCCCGGTCGTCCGGCTTTCAAAATAAGACATGTTTTCAATGACCCCTAAAATTTCGTGGTTGGTTTTCAGCGCCATGGTACCCGCCCGGGCGGCGACGAACGCAGAAGTGGGATGGGGGGTCGTGACGATGATCTCTTTGCACGCCGGGAGCATTTGATGGACGTCCAATGCCACATCCCCCGTTCCGGGAGGAAGGTCCAAAAAGAGATAATCCAAATCTCCCCATTCCACTTCCCGGAAGAAATTGTTCAGCATTTTTCCCAGCATCGGGCCGCGCCATATCACGGGGGAATTGTCTTCCACAAAAAACGCCATGGACATGACTTTCACGCCGAAACGGTCGACGGGGATAATTTTTTCCCCCCTGACCACCGGCCGGTCCACGATCCCCATCATGTCCGGAACGCTGAATCCGTATATATCCGCATCGAGGAGGCCCACTTTTCTCCCCATCCTCGCCAGGGACACCGCCAAATTGACGGAAACGGTCGATTTGCCTACCCCACCCTTGCCGCTGGCCACCGCAATGATGGCCGTATTTTTTAACAGTTTCTCGAATTCGCTTTCAATTCCTTCGGGGCGGAATCGTTCGATCACCTCGTCGGGGAGCTGGGCGAATCGGATGCCGACCGTGGCGGCCCCGGCGTTTTTTAAGCGGTTGACAATGTTCGACTGCATTTGTATCTGTTCAGCGGTTCCGGTCTTAGCGATGGCCACCTTCACGCTGACGTGGTTTTTCTCTTCCTTTACTTTGATTTCCAAAATTCCGCCGGTTTCCTTCAACGGTTTATGCAAAATCGGATCCTCGATCTCCCCTAATATTTCTCTTACCTTTTCTTCTGTCAGCATCTCTTCTACCACCTTTTTCGCACATCTGTCGGGAAAATTTTTGCGGTGAAAGGGCCGCGACCGCCGGCACCCTCCGGAAAAGCTGCGGTGAAACTTTCCGCGGGAGAAGTTTTTGCGGTTTTGGCGTCCCGTGAAAATCGGCCAATTTTTGAAATCATTTTTTTACCATTATACCATATGGGCTAAGAAAAGCTGCCATAGAATGCCTTCGGGGGTTAATCGGGAATCCGAACGTCCGCGGGATTTCCGCCCGGCGATTTTCATCATGGGAAAGGAAGCCGGAGAGTTTATATCCGGCGGAAGAAGGCGGGGATCGGAGCATTTCATCGGGGGCGGTCTCTTGTCTTGGCAAGGAGGCGTCGGAAAATTAAAAAAGTTTTTGTCGCACGGGGATGACGACCTGTTTCTTTCCGCCGGTTTATGACACGCCGGCGGTTCGGACCGCATTGTCCCTTCGCCCCCGGTTATTCCTCTTCGTCGGTTTCTTCTTTTCTTTCCTTTTTTTCGTCGGTGAAATAACGCAAAATTCCCTTGTATATGGCATCGGCCACTTTTTCCTGATAATCTTTGTCCATCAGCAGCCTGCGTTCATCAGGGTTCGACAGAAATCCCGCTTCGACGAGAACGGCAGGTTTTTTGACGCTTTTCAGCAAGTATACATGATTGATTTCCTTCGCTTCCCGGTCGGTATTTTTCAAATGGTTGACCAGTTCTTCCTGAATGAGTTCCGCGGCGATTTTGCTTTCGATCAATTTTCCGCTGTAAAAGGTTTGGGCGCCCCGCCATTTCGGGGAAGGGATCGAATTCAGATGGATGCTGACCAAAAGCTCCGCGTCCGATTCATTGACAAGATCGGCCCGCCGGTGCAGATCCTGCACCTTTCTCCGGCTCAATCCCCTCGTGTCTTCATCGGCCAAATCCCGGTCCGTCTCCCGTGTCATATAGACGAAGGCCCCTTGCTCCTGCAAATAATCCCGCAATTTTTTCGAGATGGCTAAGGCGATGTCTTTCTCAACCGCCCCTCCCTTTTCCGCTCCGCCGTCCGGGCCCCCGTGTCCGGGATCGATGTAAATCATCCGTCCGGTTAACGGAAGATTCCAGTCTTTCCATGAATGAATGCCCGCAAATAGCTGCTGGAGCAAAAAATAAAAGGCAAAAATTGCAAAAACGGAACCAAACAGGATCAGCCATTTTTTCCTCATTCGATAAACCTCCTCGCCTGTCCATTAAATCTATATGGAGACAGGCACTGTTTTAGAACCGGCCAAAAGGAGGTGATTCCTTTTCTCCGGCATCCTTGCGGGATTCCCGGTGGAAGCCAGGAAAAGCATGGAAAACGCCTTGTCCCGAACGGAAGCGAAAGCGCCCGCCGGACAGACGGGAACCTCCGCAGCGGGCGCCTGTACGAAAAGAAATTTTCTCCAGGGAAAAATCGGTTTCAACTTTGCAGGAAAGGGAATTTTTCCCCGAAAAGATGGTTTTAACCTAAAGAAAAGGGAAGATTTCTCCCAAAAAATCCGGTTTGAACCCGAAGAGAAGACAAAATTTCTCCCGGAAAAAGATCTTTCCCAAGGGGCTCGGACATGGGCATCCCCCGAAAAACGGAAGGCGCGCCCCCGTGAAAAGGTTCCTTTTCCGCCCGCAAAATCCCTTTCCCGATGCGGGGAAGGCCCGCCCTTGAAAAAACGGGTTCCCCTAAAGGCGGAACCGGAACATCTATTCCCGGCAGGCGGACAAGGCCAAGCCTGAAAAATGGGGCCATCCTCGGCGCAGGCGCCAAACATCCTTTTCCTGACCGGCCGGCGTATTGAAAGATGGTCCCGCCGGCCGGTCAGCCGCATCCCCTGCCGGCATCACCCGCGAGCCTTCTCTCTCCCCCCTCGGCGCGACGCCGGCCGACAATGGGCCGAAGGCATCCCGGCAACGGAAGACAACAGGATGTCTGCGGGATGCGCCGTCTCGCAAGGCCATACAGGAATTCGGAGACCATCTCCTTCTTTTAACGGAAGGCACATCCCGAATCCCATAGAACCCGGTTTGCCGCGGGCATCCTGGAATCCGATATAAAAAAACTCCCAACCAGTTCGGCAGGGAGCTGAAACCATAATCGTTGCAAATTACCGTTTGGAAAATTGGGGCGCGCGTCTTGCACCTTTGAGGCCGTACTTTTTCCGTTCCTTCACCCTTGCGTCGCGGGTGAGCAACCCTTCCCGCTTCAAAATCGGGCGGAAATCCGGGTTAACTTCCAGCAAAGCGCGGGCGATGCCGTGGCGGATGGCTCCGGCTTGACCGGTAAAGCCTCCTCCCTTGACATTGACCAATACATCGTAACGGCCCAGCGTGTCCGTGACGACAAGGGGTTGTTTAACGATTTCCCGCAACGCAGGAGTGGGGATATAGTTTTCGAAATCCCGATCATTTATGATAATTTTTCCGTCGCCTGGCACTAAGCGCACACGGGCAACCGAAGTTTTCCGACGGCCAGTTCCGTAATATTGTACCTTAGCCAAAGTCATTTCCCTCCTTGTGAATTATCAGCCGATCTCATATTTTTCCGGCTTTTGGGCTTGGTGAGGATGTTCGCTTCCGGCATAAACGAACAGTTTTTTAAACATTTTCCGTCCCAAGGTTCCCTTCGGAAGCATGCCGCGAACCGCATGCTCGATCATTTTTTCCGGGTAGTTCGTACGCATTTCCAAAGCGGTTCTCTTTTTGAGTCCGCCGGGATGTTGGCTGTGGCGGTAGTAGATCTTTTTCGTCAATTTTTTGCCGGTCAAATGAACTTGTGATGCGTTGATGACGATCACATAATCACCGGTATCCACATGGGGTGTGAAGGTCGGTTTATGTTTGCCGCGCAAAATGCTGGCGACTTGGCTGGCAAGGCGGCCGAGCGTTTTGCCGCTGGCATCAACGACATACCATTTCCGCTCAACTTCGTGTGGCTTAGCCATATATGTCGTACGCATGAATTTCCCTCCTAAAAATCAAAAAATGGTATATTTCGACACAATAAGTTCCGGGGCTTATCGTGGAAAAGACAGCATACCATATGCTATAATATCTTTTTCAATTATCAATGTCAAGTTCTATTTCTTTAATCCATGTTCCGGCAGGCCCCTTCAAAGATTTTGCTCCGCCCATCCGGCGCCCGGCCATTTCCGGCGGCATTTGGCAGGCCGCCGGAAAGGCTTCTCATGGAATCTTTGAAAACCGCAAACGGGAAAACCGCGCATTTTTCCCGATCAATAGAAAACTTCCCATAAATACAACCCGTGGCCGGGAACGGTTTTCCCCGCCAGATTGCGGTCTTTCCTTGCCAAGATCTCCGGAATCTCGTCCGCATCCCTTTTTCCGGAACCCACCTCCAGTACCGTTCCGATGATGATCCGGACCATATTGTACAAAAATCCGTTCCCTCTCACCCGGAAGACCATCTCGTCCTCCGTTTCCGAGAGTTCGAAGGCTTCGATCGTCCGGACCCGGTCTTCCGTTTCCGTCTTGGCCGAACAAAATGCGGTAAAATCATGGGTTCCGACAAAATATCCCATCGCCTTCCTCATCGCCGGAACGTCGAGCGGCTCGGGGAAATGGTAGGCATAATGGCGCAAAAAGGGATCCCTTTCCTTTTTGCGCAAAATGCGGTAGCGGTATTCCTTTCCTTTGGCCGAGTAACGGGCATGAAAGGATGAATCGACGAACTCCGCCTTCCTTACGGCGATTTCATCGGTAAGGAGGGCATTGAGGGCCTTCACCCACTGCTCCTCCCGAAGGGACAGCGGGCTGTCAAAATGAATGACCTGGCCGACGGCATGCACCTTTCCGTCGGTTCTTCCGGCCGCATGGATGCGGATTTTCCTCCCTTTATGCATCCTTTCCAATGCCTTTTCAATTTCCCCTTGCACGGTCCGTTTGTCCGGCTGGATCTGGTAGCCGGCAAAATTGGCGCCGTCATAGGCGATTACGCATTTGATCCGTTTCATACCGATCCCTCTTTACGAGCGAAACATAAACAGCACCGCCGCCAGCAGGGCGAAGAGGAGCGTGGCGATCGTGTCCTTCGTCCGCCAATGCAACACCCTGTACTTCGTCCTTCCCTCGCCGCCCCGGTACCCCCTCGCCTCCATGGCGGTGGCCAATTCTTCCGCCCTTTTGAAGGAGTTGATGAAGAGGGGGATGAGCAGCGGGACGACGGCCCGGATCCTTTCTTTCACCGGCCCGGTAAAATCCGCGCCCCTGGCCATTTGCGCCTTCATGATTTTGTCCGTTTCATCCATCAAAGTCGGAATGAACCGTAATGCGATGGACATCATCAGGGCCAATTCATGCACCGGGAAACGGAATCTTTTCAAAGGGTTCAGCAAATATTCCATCCCGTCCGTCATCTCGATCGACGTTGTCGTCAGCGTGAGCAGGGAAGTGGTGATGACGAGGAGCAAAAACCGCAGGGAAACGAATACCCCCAGCGTCAGCCCCCGCTCATAAACTTTGAACCCTCCGTACTGGAAGACCACATCTCCTTCCTTCGTGAAAAACAGGTGAAGGAGCAAGGTAATAAGGATGAGCCAAAAAATGAATTGCAACCCGTTGAACAAAAATTTCACCGGAACCTTCGACAGAATGACCAGCCAGAGGGTAAACAGGGCCAGTATCGCGTAAGTCGCCGCATTATTGGGAATGAACACGATGCCGATATAGGCGGTCAAAAGGACCAGCTTGCACCGGGGGTCCAGGCGGTGCAAAAGGGAATTGCCGGGCACATAGCGCCCGAAAATCATCTTTTCCATCATCGTTCCTTCCCCCGTTCCAGCCGCCCGCAGATCCGGTCGATCAATTCTTCCACCGTCAAACAAGGTTCGCCGAGCGGTTCCCCGAGCTTTTCTTCCAACCTGAGCTGAAACCGGATCGATTCCGGCACATCCAGCCCCAGCTCCAGCAGCTCTTTCGGGGAAGAAAAGATTTCCTTCGCCGTCCCCTGCCGGTAAATTGTCCCTTTGTGCATGACAACGATGTGTTCGGCATATTTGCAGGCGTCTTCCATGTTGTGGGTGACAAGAACGATGGAGATGCCCTTTTCCTTGTGCATCCTTCCGAACATCTCCATGATTTCCGCGCGTCCCCTCGGATCCAGGCCGGCCGTCGGTTCGTCCAGCACGAGCACCTCCGGTTTCATCGCCAGCACGCCGGCGATGGCCGCCCTCCGCATTTGTCCGCCGGACAAGTCGAAGGGGGATTTTTGCAGGAGATGTTCGGGCAGGCCCACCAGCCTGACGGCCTCCCTCGCCCTTTCCTTCGCTTCTTCCTCCGGGACGCCAAAGTTCAACGGGCCGTAACAGATATCCTTTTCCACCGTCTCTTCAAAAAGCTGGTGTTCCGGAAATTGAAAGACGATCCCCACCTTTTGCCTGAGGGGCTTCAAATGTTTTTCCCTTTTCCCGGAAACGATGTGGACGTCGCCGATGCGGATCGATCCCTTCGTCGGCTGGAGCAAGGCGTTCAAATGCTGCAATAAGGTGGACTTCCCGGATCCGGTATGGCCGATGACGGCGGTGTAGCTCCCCGGTTTGATGGCCAGGTTGATGTCGTAAATCGCCCGTCTTTCAAAGGGCGTATTGACGTGGTAACGGTATTCTAATTCCTTTGCAATAATTTCCATAGGTAATCCACCAACGTCTCTTCCGTGAAATCGCGATCCGGGATGTCGATCCCCCGATTCTTTAGGCCTTTGATCAATTTGTGCACGAAGGGGGCATCCAGTCCCAATTCGTACAGCCGGTCGCCAAAGGAAACCAATTCCTCCGGGTTTCCGATGTGAAACACCTTTCCTTGGTTCATGATCAGGATCCGATCCGCCTGCAGCGTTTCTTCCAGATCGTGGGTGATGGAAATAATGGTAAGATCGGCCGATGATTTGATATCGCGGATCGTCTCGATCACTTCTTTTCTTCCCCGGGGATCCAGCATGGAAGTCGCTTCATCGAGAATCATGATTTCCGGGGCGAGGGCGATGACGCCGGCGATCGCCACCCTCTGCTTTTGGCCGCCGGACAGATGATGGGGCTCCTGGTCGAGAAACTCTTCCATTTTCACCCGTTTTAACGCTTCGAAAACCCGATCCGCCATGACTTCCCGCGGGATTCCCCGGTTTTCCAACCCAAAAACCACATCATCCTGAACGGTCGAGCCGACAAATTGATTATCGGGATTTTGAAAGACCATCCCGACCTTCGACCGTACGTCCCAAATCGTCTCCTCGGACAAACGGATATTTCCCACGGTAATTTCGCCGGATTCGGGGAACAATAACCCGATCATCAATTTGGCGATGGTCGACTTCCCCGATCCGTTGTGGCCGACGATGGCCAGCCATTCCCCGGGCCGGACGGCAAAACTGACATCTTCCAAAGCGTAGGGCCCGTTTTTTTCATAGCGGAACGATACATGATCAAAGCGGACGGCCGGCTCCTGCATGGATCCATCCTCCCCTCCACTCGGCTTATCCCTGCTCGGCTCTCCTCTCCGCCTTCCGAAATTTGCGCCAATAATAAAAAAGCCTGCACCCTGTCCATGCAGCCAAAAATATATGCCATTGCCTGTCGAGGGTGCCAGAGCTAGACGAAGATCTTCTCCTCATCATAACGCTCCATTAAGGCCTTGGGAAACAAATGAAAAGAAAAGGGCATACAATCCGGCCAATGCCATTGCCCTCGTCTTTTCCGAATCGATCAGTCAACAAGTTCAATGATCACCATCGGAGAACCGTCGCCGCGGCGCGGTCCGATTTTCAAAATCCGCGTGTAGCCGCCTTGGCGGTCTTCATAGCGAGGCGCGATCTCCGAGAACAATTTTTGCAAAGCATCCTGCTTTTTCTCCGCGTCGGCGGTTTCTTTGCGGATAAACGCAGCCGCTTGGCGCCGCGCATGCAAATCTCCCCGTTTGCCGAGGGTGATCAGTTTTTCTACAACCGACCGCAGTTCCTTTGCGCGGGCTTCCGTTGTTTCGATCCGCTCATTTATAATTAAATCGGTGGCCAAATTTCTCAACATGGCTTTGCGGTGATCCGATGTACGGCCCAACTTTCTGTAGGACATGTTGTTCCCTCCTTCATGAAGTTTGAATGGCTCGTTCCGCTCCTGCACCTTAGTCGTCTTTGCGCAGGCTCAATCCCAATTCCGCCAATTTGGACTTCACTTCCTCCAACGATTTGCGGCCCAAATTGCGGACTTTCATCATATCTTCTTCCGTCTTGTTGGTGAGTTCCTGGACGGTATTGATCCCCGCCCGTTTTAAACAGTTGTAGGAACGGACGGAGAGATCCAGTTCTTCGATGGTCATTTCCAGGACTTTTTCTTTCTGGTCTTCTTCTTTTTCGACCATGATCTCCGCATGCTGCGCTTCATCGGTCAAACCGACAAAAATGTTCAGATGCTCGGTCAAAATTTTTGCCCCGAGAGCTATGGCTTCCTTCGGGCCAATGCTCCCATCCGTCCACACTTCCATCGTCAATTTGTCGTAGTTCGTGGATTGTCCGACCCTCGTATTTTCGACCTGATAGGCGACCCGGGAAACGGGCGTATAGATCGAATCGATGGGAATGACACCGATCGGTTGGTCGTCCCTTTTGTTCTGATCGCTGACGACATACCCGCGGCCGCGCTTCGCCGTCATCCGCATGTGCAGCCTGCCGTTCGGCGCTAGCTGGGCGATGTGCAGATCCGGGTTTAAAATTTCCACGTCGCTGTCATGGGTGATATCGGCTGCGGTTACTTCGCCTTCCCCTTTCGCATCGATTTCCAGGATCTTTTCTTCGTCGGAATAGATTTTCAAAGCCAGTTTTTTCAGATTCAGAATGATAGTCGTTACGTCCTCCACGACCCCTTCGATGGTCGAAAACTCGTGAAGCACGCCATCTATTTGAATCGACGTGACCGCGGCACCAGGGAGTGAGGATAGCAGGATACGACGCAAGGAGTTGCCCAAAGTTGTACCATATCCACGCTCAAGCGGTTCAATGACGAATTTCCCGTACTTGGCGTCATCACTGATCTCAATCGTTTCAATTTTCGGCTTTTCAATCTCGATCATATATTACCCTCCTTCAAAACGTCGAAACCCCGGCTAGACGCAAACCCAACCCTTCTTCTAACCGAAATTCCCTCCATTCTTGTTTACCGTCGTCCGCAAGATCTTCCGAATTTTTCAAAACATCCGGTCATTTCCATTATAGACATCGGTCAAAAATCCAAACCGTACCTTATACGCGTCGACGTTTTGGCGGACGGCAGCCGTTGTGGGGAACCGGTGTTACGTCTTTAATGGCGGTCACTTCAAGCCCTGCGGCTTGCAATGCGCGAATCGCGGCTTCGCGGCCCGCGCCCGGTCCTTTCACATTGACTTCCAGCGTTTTCATGCCGTGCTCCATCGATGCTTTCGCGGCGGCTTCCGCAGCCATTTGCGCGGCATAGGGGGTGGACTTGCGGGAACCTTTGAATCCCAACGTGCCTGCACTGGCCCAGGCGATCGTATTTCCGTGGGGGTCGGTAATCGTTACGATCGTATTGTTAAAGGTGGAGCGGATATGGGCAATTCCGGTTTCGACGTTCTTTTTGACACGGCGTCTGCGCGTTGTTTTACGTGCCATCTTCAATGACCTCCTTTACCTGTTATTTTTTCTTGTTCGCAACCGTCTTCCGCGGGCCTTTCCGGGTCCGGGCGTTGTTCTTCGTGTTTTGTCCGCGAACGGGGAGCCCTCTGCGGTGGCGTAATCCGCGATAGCAGCCGATTTCGATCAGTCGTTTGATGTTTAACGAAACTTCCCGGCGGAGATCCCCTTCGACTTTCAATTTTTCGACAAGATCACGGATCCTGTTCAATTCTTCTTCCGTCAGATCCCTTACCCGTGTATCTTCGGATACGCCGGCCTCTTTCAAAATCTTTTGCGCCGTCGGTTTGCCGATGCCGTAAATATATGTCAACGAAATGACTACCCGTTTGTCCCGAGGAATGTCAACACCTGCGATACGTGCCATCGCTTTTGCACCTCCTTTGAAATTAACCTTGTTTTTGTTTATGTTTCGGATTTTCGCAAATAACCATCACTTTTCCTCGTCTGCGAATGACTTTGCACTTTTCGCACATGGGTTTTACAGACGGTCTGACCTTCATCGTTTAACCTCCCTATCGGACGGAGTGAATTATTTATACCGGTACGTGATTCTTCCACGGGTCAAATCATAGGGGGACAGTTCCACCGTCACTTTATCCCCCGGCAAAATGCGGATAAAATGCATGCGGATCTTGCCTGATACGTGGGCAAGGACCGTATGCCCATTTTCTAATTCTACTTTAAACATGGCGTTTGGTAAAGTTTCTTTAACCGTACCTTCCACTTCAATGACATCGTCTTTCGCCATCGTTATCGTCTCCCTCCTCTTCCGTCAAGTGTTTCAAACGAAACTGGATCAGCGCATGGCGCAGCTTTCCGTTTGTCACTTGACCGGTTTCGTTAAGGCTGTTTCGAACTTCCGGGGAAACATAGGAACACAGCTGCAGATGCAACAAATTTTTCTTTTTCGGACGGGAAAAGGTCCGCTTTTCACCGTCGGCAACGAGAACGGTTCGGGAATCCAACCGTTTGATGACGATAGCGTATTGGCCTTGGTCTTTTCCTTGACGGATCTTGACGACCCGTCCGATCAGATCAACGGGATCCGCTTTCCGCACGGCGATTCACCCTCAAAACAAGGATTCCCGGCGAAACGGGCGACCGGCTTCTCCGCGGAAAAATTCTGCGGATGAAGCGGCGTTCAGCCGTTATTTTTCCAGCACGGCGGCAATGTCGGCAAACACCCGGTCGATGGGCTGGTCGCCGTCGATCGTGAAAAGGCAGCCCCGCTCGGCGTAAAATTGCAGCAGCGGCGCCATCTGTTTCCGGTTCACTTCCAGCCGGTTTTTCACCGTCTCCGCGGAATCGTCGGGCCGTTGATACAATTCCCCGCCGCACCTGTCGCAAACATTCTCCTGTTTCGGAGGATGGAATTGAATATGATAGGTCGCCCCGCAAGATTTGCAGACCCTGCGTCCGGCCAACCGTTCCGTCAGCAGGTTGACGTCGACTTCGATATGCAGGCAGTATTCGATTTTCTTATTCCATTCGTTCAAAATTTCCTCCAGGCTTTCCGCTTGAACGAGATTCCTCGGAAAACCATCCAGCAAAAAACCTTCCCGGCAGTCCGGTTCCTTCAGCCGGTCGCGGACGATCCCGACCGTCACTTCGTCCGGAACCAATTCGCCCTTGTCCATGAAGGTTTTCGCCTTCATGCCGAGCTCCGTTTTTTCACTGATCGCCCGGCGGAACATGTCTCCGGTGGAAATGTGAGGGATATGGAATTTCTCCACGATTTTTTCCGCCTGGGTTCCTTTTCCTGCGCCGGGGAGACCCATCAAGATTATGTTCATCGCTATTCCCCCTAAAGTCTGTGGAGATTTTGAACGCCTCGCTTTCCAGGCTCCTGAACCGCCATCACCGTTTAATGAAGCCTTTATAATGGCGTTTGACCAGCTGGGTTTCCAACTGTTTCATCGTTTCCAGGGCGACGCCGACAACAATCAGCAAGCTCGTGCCGCCGATCCGGACGGATGCCGGCAGGCTGGCGATTTTCGTGAAAAAGACCGGCAATACGGCGATGACCGCCAAAAAGATGGATCCGACAAAAGTCAGGTTAATCAGCCGTTGGGTGAAATATTCCTGGGTGTTTCTCCCCGGCCGTATGCCCGGAATATAACCGCCCTGCTTTTTCAAGTTATCCGCCAGCTGCTCCGGATTGACCTGCACGAAGGCATAGAAATAAGTGAAGGCGATGATCAGCAATACGTACAGAACCATTCCGTAAGGGTTCGTATAGTTAAAATATTTGACGATCCAATCGGTAACGGGATTGCTGCCGAAGAAGGAAGCGATCGTCGGCGGCGTGACGATGAACGACACGGCGAAAATGATCGGGATGACCCCCGCCGAGTTGACCTTCAGCGGAATGTGGGTGGAATGGGCGCCCACCGTGCTCCTTCCGGCGATCCGTTTCGCGTATTGGATCGGGATTTTCCGGTTTGCCTGCTGCACAAAAATGACGCCGACAATGATCGCCAAGATGAGGAGAACAAGCAAGACCATGATGACGATCCGCAAGAACAGCTGATCGCCGGCATTTTCAAATTGCTGGGCGTAAATCTGGTTGATCATCGAAGGGAACCCCGCGACGATCCCGGCAAAAATGATGATGGAAACGCCGTTCCCGACGCCCTTTGCCGTAATCTGTTCCCCGAGCCAAAGAAGAAAGGCGGTGCCGGCTGTCAACACCAAGGCAATGAGCAGGTAGTTGCCGAAGGAAGTATCTTGGATCAGCATTCCGCCCGTCGTCCGGTTAAATCCGATGGACATGCCGATCGCCTGGATAAAGCCGATGACCACCGCGCCGTAGCGGGTCAATTGGGCCAATTTCTTCCGGCCGACTTCCCCCTGCTTGGACCATTCGGTCAATTTCGGGACAACATCCATCTGCAAAAGCTGGATGATGATGGAGGCCGTGATGTAGGGCATGACCCCCATGGCAAAAATCGAAAAGTTTTGCAGCGCCCCGCCTCCGAATATATTCAAAATGCCGAAGGCGTTCAATTCATGCTCGAATTTCAAGTATTCCGCGTTTACCCCCGGAACCGGGATGAACGTCCCAATACGAAAGACGATTAACATCAATAAAGTAAAAAGGATTTTATTCCTTATATCCTTCACGCGCATAAAATTGGAGATTGTCTGGAACATTAAATCACCTCAATTTTCCCGCCTGCGGCTTCGATGGCTTCCTTCGCTGCAGATGAGAATTTATGAGCCTTTACGGTCAGTTTCTTTTCCAGGGACCCTTTCGCCAAAATTTTGATTCCGGCTTTTTCTTTCTTGACGACGCCAGTTTCCACCAGAAGTTCGGGGGTGACTTCCGTGCCGTCTGCAAACCGGTTTAACGTGGACAGGTTCACGATCGCATATTCTTTTCGGTGGATATTGGTGAATCCCCGCTTCGGCAAACGGCGGAACAAGGGCGTTTGACCGCCTTCAAATCCCGGACGGACTCCGCCGCCGGAACGGGCGTTCTGTCCCTTTTGACCCCTTCCCGATGTTTTTCCGGTTCCGCTTCCGATGCCGCGGCCGACACGTTTCCGTTCTTTTCTCGAACCTTCAGCCGGTTTCAACTCGTGAAGTTTCATGTTGGCACCTCCTTAAGTCATTATCGCGTACCTTATAATTCTTTCACCGTTACAAGGTGGGATACCTTCTTGATCATGCCGCGAATGGAAGGATGATCAGGTTTTTCGACGGTCTGATGCAATTTTCTTAAGCCGAGGGCTTTTACGGTATCCCGTTGATCTTTCGGACGGCCGATTAAACTGCGAGTAAGGGTTATTTGTAATTTGTTGGCCATTTCCATTCCCCCCTTATCCTAACAGCTCTTCCACTGTTTTATTGCGCAGTCTCGCCACGTCTTCGACCCGTTTCAATTGTTTGATGCCGTCCATCGTCGCGCGCACCATGTTAATCGGCGTGTTGGATCCCAAGGATTTCGACAGGATGTCGCTGATGCCCGCCAATTCCAACACGGCACGGACCGGTCCTCCGGCGATAACTCCGGTACCCGGACGGGCAGGCTTCAACAAAATTTTTCCCGCGCTGAAATGACCGATGACTTCATGAGGAATGGTCGTTCCGGAGCGGGGAACTTCAACCAGGTTTTTCTTCGCGTTTTCGATCGCTTTCCGGATGGCGTCGGGCACTTCCGCCGCTTTGCCGGTTCCGAAGCCGACATGACCGTTCTTGTCACCGACGACGACAAGGGCGGAAAAACGGAAACGGCGTCCGCCTTTGACAACCTTCGCCACGCGGTTTACGGAAACTACTCGCTCTTCCAGTTCCAATTTATTCGGGTCAATGCGATGCATATGTTTTCCCTCCTTTTGCGATTAAAATTCCAAGCCGGCTTCTCTCGCCGCCTCGGCAAGGGCTTTGACGCGACCGTGGTACAAATAGCCTCCCCGGTCAAAAACGACCTTTTTGTATCCTTTTTCGAGCGCCCGCTTGGCAATTAATTCCCCGACCTTTTTCGCAGCTTCGATGTTTTTCGTCGATTCCAGGTCGAGATCCTTTTCCAGCGTGGATGCGCTGGCCAGCGTGACGCCCTTCGTATCGTCGATCAATTGGGCGTAGATATGTTGGTTCGAACGGAATACGTTCAATCGCGGACGTTCAGGAGTTCCGGATATTTTGGCGCGTATACGGGCATGCCTTTTTTTGCGGAGAGCATTTCTGTCCGGTTTCGTAATCATTTCAGTCACTCCTTTCTTAACGCTTTATGCGGCATTACTTCTTACCGGTTTTTCCTTCCTTGCGGCGCACGTATTCTCCTTCGTAACGGATGCCTTTTCCTTTATAAGGTTCGGGAGGACGCACGTCGCGGATATTCGCCGCAAGCTGACCGACCTTTTCCTTGTCGATCCCTTTGACTACGATCTTCGTATTGGACGGCACTTCGATTTCCAATCCCTTTTCCGGAACGATTTCCACCGGATGGGAGAAGCCGACGTTCAAAACAAGCTTGTTTCCTTGTTTTTGGGCCCGGTAACCGACACCGACCAATTCCAAAGATTTTTCGAACCCTTCGGACACGCCCTTCACCATGTTGGCGATGATCGCCCGCGTCGTTCCGTGCAGGGTGCGGTGCAATTTGGAATCGGAAGGCCTGCTGACGACCACTTCGTTATTTTCAACTTTTATCGTCATATCCGGATGAAAGTCACGGGAAAGTTCCCCTTTCGGTCCTTTGACGGTCACATGGCTGCCGCTGACCGTAACGGTAACTCCTGACGGAATTGCAATCGGTTTTCTGCCAATTCGAGACATCGTTACACCTCCATTCCTGCCTGTTACCAAACGTAGGCAATGATTTCCCCGCCGACATTTTTCGCGCGGGCTTCCTTGTCTGTCAAGATCCCTTGGGACGTGGATACGATGGCGATCCCGAGGCCGTTCAGCACCTTCGGTATTTCGTTGGCCTTCGCATAGACGCGCAGACCGGGTTTGCTGATTCGTTTTAATCCGGTGATGACGCGCTCGTTGTTCGGGCCGTATTTGAGGAAAATCCGAAGAATCCCTTGTTTGTTGTCTTCGATATATTCAAAGTCACGAATGAAGCCTTCCCGCTTCAAGATTTCCACGATTTCCCTCTTCATTTTGGAAGCCGGGACTTCCAGGCTCTCGTGACGAACCATGTTCGCATTACGGATGCGGGTGAGCAAATCTGCAATCGGATCTGTCATTACCATAAAATTTACCTCCTTCCCTTCATCGGGTTTTACCAGCTGGCTTTTCGAATGCCGGGGATTTGACCTTTATGGGCAAGTTCGCGGAAACAAATCCTGCACAATTTAAATTTCCGGTAAACGGCATGGGGGCGTCCGCAACGTTCACAACGGGTATATTCGCGAACTTTAAACTTTTGCGGGCGTTTTTGTTTCGCGATCAGGGATTTTTTAGCCACGTTTTCGCCTCCTTTTCCTGATTATTTTTGGAAGGGCATGCCTAATGCTTCCAAAAGTTCACGGGATTCTTCATCGGTTTTCGCCGTCGTGACGATGACGATATCCATTCCCCGAACCTTGTTTACCTTTTCGTAGTCGATTTCAGGGAAAATGAGCTGCTCTCTGATACCCAGCGTATAATTTCCCCTGCCGTCAAAGGACTTCTTGGAAACTCCGCGGAAATCCCGGACCCGCGGCAAAGACACGGTCACCAATTTGTCCAAAAAGTCGTACATGCGGTCACCGCGCAGCGTCACTTTCGCTCCGATGGGCATCCCTTGGCGGAGACGGAATCCGGCGATGGATTTTTTCGCGCGGGTAATGACCGGCTTTTGACCGCTGATGTACATCAATTCTTCGACCGCGCTGTCCAGCGCCTTCGGATTTTGAACGGCGTCTCCGACACCCATGTTGATCACGATTTTTTCAACCTTCGGTACTTGCATCACGGATTTATAATTGAATTTTTTCATTAAAGCAGGAACGACTTCCTTCAAGTATTTCTCTTTCAAGCGACCCATTCCATGTACCTCCTTTCCTTGCTACCGTTATTTATCCAATACCTCACCGGATTTTTTCGCGATGCGGACTTTTTTGCCGTCAACGATCTTATAGCCGACCCTCGTTGGTTCGCCCGTTTTCGGGTCGATCGGCATGACATTCGATACATGAATTGGAGCTTCCTTGGTGATAATTCCCCCTTGGGGATTCTCCTGAGACGGTTTGGCATGTTTCTTTATGAGATTCACGCCTTCCACGAGGACCCGGTTCTTTTTCGGAAAGGCGGCGAGAACGACTCCCGTTTTCCCTTTGTCTTTACCGCTGATGACTTTCACTTTGTCGCCTTTTTTCACATGCATCGGTTTGCACCTCCTTCAAGCCTTGAGCTCGATTATAAAACTTCCGGAGCCAAAGAAACGATCTTCATAAAGTTTTTGTCGCGAAGTTCCCGGGCCACCGGTCCGAAAATACGGGTGCCGCGGGGGCTTTTGTCTTCACGGATGAGAACGCAGGCGTTTTCGTCAAAACGGATGTAGGACCCGTCGCTGCGGCGAACGCCCCGTTTCGTGCGGACGACCACGGCTTTGACGACGTCCCCTTTTTTGACAACGCCGCCAGGTGTTGCTTGCTTGACGGTGCAAACAATGACATCGCCGATATTGGCATATTTTCTTCCGGAACCGCCCAGGACTTTGATGGTCAGGACTTCGCGGGCGCCGGTATTATCTGCGACTTTTAACCTTGATTCCTGTTGGATCATCTTCGAGTACCTCCCTTCGGATACCGTTAAATCTTGACGGCTTTTTCAACGATCTCGAGTAACCGGAAACGTTTTGTCCTCGACAGCGGACGTGTTTCCATAATGCGGACAATGTCGCCGATTTTCGCTTCGTTCTTTTCGTCATGGGCTTTGAATTTCTTGGAATATCTCACCCGTTTGCCGTACAGGGGGTGCATTTTGTAGGTTTCGACCAAGACGGTGATCGTTTTGTCCATCTTGTCCGAAACGACGCGGCCCGTGTACACTTTCCGTTTGTTCCGTTCGCTCATCACGAAACCTCCTCCCATTATCAGTGGTTAATCCCGATCTCTCTTTCGCGGATGATGGTCTTCATTCGCGCAATCGTTTTGCGGACCTCACGGATTCTTGCGGTGTTTTCCAATTGCCCGGTAGCAAGCTGAAAGCGCAGATTGAACAATTCTTCCTTCAATTCTTTGATTTTTTGTTCGATTTCGGCAGTGGTTAAATCGCGGATTTCTTTAGCCTTCATTGTTCTCACCACCAATATCTTCGCGTTTTACGAATTTGCATTTAATCGGAAGTTTATGGGAAGCAAGGCGCAGAGCTTCACGGGCGACTTCTTCGGGCACCCCCGCCACTTCAAACATGACTTTCCCGGGTTTTACGACGGCAACCCAGCCTTCCGGAGCGCCTTTCCCGGAACCCATCCGCACTTCCAGCGGTTTGGCCGTATACGGTTTATGCGGGAAGATTTTAATCCAGACTTTACCGCCCCGTTTCATGAAACGGGTCATGGCAATACGGGCGGCTTCGATCTGCCGGTTGGTGATCCAGGCGGGTTCCAGCGCCTGCAGGCCGTATTCGCCGAATTTGACTTCCGTATCCCCTTTGGCGCGGCCCTTCATTCTTCCCCTTTGCTCACGGCGATACTTTACGCGTTTCGGCATTAACATGATTATTTGCCTCCTTCCCCGTTCTTTTTCTTTTCCGGAAGGACTTCGCCGCGGTAAATCCACACTTTTACGCCCAATTTTCCGTAGGTGGTTTGGGCTTCCGCCACGGCGTAATCGATATCGGCGCGCAGCGTATGGAGCGGCACAGTTCCTTCGCTGTAATGTTCGGACCGGGCAATATCCGCTCCGCCCAAGCGGCCGGATACCATCGTCTTAATCCCTTTCGCTCCGGCGCGCATCGCCCGTTGGATGGCTTGCTTTTGGGCGCGGCGGAAGGAAACGCGGTTTTCCAGTTGGCGGGCGATGTTTTCCGCCACGAGTTTCGCATCCAAATCCGCTTTCTTAATCTCCATAATGTTGATATGAACCTTTTTCCCGGTCATTTCGTTTAATTCTTTCCGGAGCGCTTCCACTTCCTGGCCGCCTTTGCCGATGACCATCCCCGGTTTTGCGGTGTGAATGGTGATGTTTACCCGGTTGGCGGCCCTTTCGATCTCGATATTGGATACGGCCGCATCGCTCAGCCGTTTATACAAGTAATCGCGAATCTTAATATCTTCATGCAGCAAGGTGGCGTAGTCCTTTTCCGCGTACCATCTGGATTGCCAGTCGCGGATGATGCCAATTCTCAGGCCTATCGGGTTAACTTTTTGACCCACTCATTATCCCTCCTTTTTTTCCGATACGACGATCGTAATATGGCTCGTTCTTTTCCGGATCGGGCTCGCGCTTCCCCGTGCCCGCGGACGGTATCTTTTCAACGTCGGCCCTTCGTCCACATAAGCCTTCGTGATGACCAGCTTGTTGACATCCATTTCATAGTTGTGTTCCGCATTCGCCACGGCGGATTTCACCACTTTTTCCACGATCACGGAAGCCGCCTTGGGCGTATGGCGCAAAATCGCAAACGCCTCCTGGACTTTTTTGCCGCGGATGAGATCGACGACCAAACGCGCTTTGCGAGGCGCTATGCGCACTGTTCTGGCGACAGCTCTAGCTTCCATGGGACCCTCCTCCTCTCATTACCGTTTTGTTTTCTTATCATCGCCGGCGTGACCTCTGAACGTGCGTGTCGGCGCAAATTCTCCCAATTTGTGGCCGACCATGTCTTCCGTAATGTATACGGGAACATGTTTGCGCCCGTCATAAACAGCGATCGTATGTCCGACAAAGGACGGGAAAATGGTGGAACGGCGCGACCATGTTTTAATGACTTGCTTCTTGTTTTCCTTATTCAATTTCTCAATCTTTTTTAACAGATGTTCATCCGCAAATGGACCTTTTTTCAAGCTGCGACCCATTTTTGAACCTCCCTTCCGAATTGCGCTTTCGTTCGTTTCCTAAAGCGTGGCGATTCGTTATTTATTCCGGCGACGGATAATATATTTATCCGTGGGATGGTTTTTCTTCCTCGTTTTATAGCCTAATGCGGGTTTGCCCCACGGGGTCATCGGCGATTTTCTTCCGATCGGCGCTTTACCTTCCCCACCGCCGTGCGGGTGATCGCTCGGGTTCATGACCGATCCGCGCACCGTCGGACGGATGCCCAGCCAACGGGATCTTCCCGCTTTTCCGATCGTGATCAGCTCATGTTGCTCGTTGCCGACTTGGCCGACCGTCGCGCGGCAGGTGTTCAAAATCATGCGGACTTCGCCGGACGCCAGACGGACGATCGCATATTTCCCTTCCTTCCCTAAAACTTGGGCGCTGGTTCCGGCGGCACGGACCAATTGTCCCCCTTTGCCGGGTTTCAATTCGATGTTATGGATGTAAGTACCCACCGGGATATTCGCCAAAGGAAGGGCGTTTCCGACTTTGATGTCGGCATCGGGTCCGGACATGACTTCCATGCCCACGGTCAATCCCTTCGGCGCGATGATGTATCTTTTTTCTCCGTCGGCATAATGGATAAGGGCAATATTGGCGGAACGGTTCGGATCGTATTCGATCGTGGCAACGCGTCCTGGAATGCCATCTTTATCGCGTTTAAAATCAATCAGCCGGTATTGGCGCTTGTGACCGCCGCCCCTGTGGCGAACGGTTAACTTCCCCTGGTTGTTGCGGCCCGCTTTTTTCGTCAACGGTCTCAGCAAGGATTTTTCCGGTTTGTCCGTGGTGATCTCGGAAAAATCGGAGACCGTCATGCCGCGACGACCATTGGAGGTGGGTTTATAAGTTTTGATCGCCATTTCTTTTTCCCTCCGTTTCTATTTTCGTTCTATGCTTGGAAGATTTCGATCTCTTTGCTGTCAGGGGTTAACGTAACGATCGCTTTTTTCCGTCTGTTCGTATACCCGGTATAGCGGCCCATTCTTTTCCGTTTTCCTTTGTAGTTCATGATGTTGACAGCGGCCACTTTGACGCCGAAGATTTCTTCGACGGCTTGTTTCACCTGAGTTTTGTTGGCTCTTACGTCCACTTCAAAGGTATATTTTTTATTTTCCAAGGCGCTCATCGATTTTTCAGTGATTACGGGGCGCTTGATGATATCACGAGCATCCATTATGCCAGCACCTCCTCCACTTTTTCGACCGCGTCCTTCGTCATGATCAGGTGGTCATGACCGACGAGGTCCAGCACATTGATGCCGGAGGCATCCACCACTTTCACGCCGGGAATGTTCCGCGCGGAAAGATAAACATTTTCGTCCATTTCTCCGGTAACCACCAACGCCTTTTTCTCCACCGAAAGATTTTTAAGGACATTGATGAAATCCTTCGTTTTCGGTTTTTCCAAGGACAATTGGTCGAGCACCAGCAGCTGGTTATCCAGCACCTTGGAGGATAAGGCGGATTTCAAGGCTAACCGGCGCACTTTTTTCGGCAGTTTGTAGCTGTAGTCCCTCGGAACCGGTCCGAAGACGATACCGCCGCCGCGCCATTGCGGAGCACGGATGGATCCTTGACGGGCGCGTCCCGTTCCCTTTTGACGCCAAGGTTTGCGGCCGCCGCCGCTCACTTCGGCGCGGTTTTTCGTTTTATGCGTTCCCTGGCGCATGGAAGCGCGCTGCATGACAATCGCTTCAAACAACACATGTTGATTCGGTTCTATGCCAAAAACGGCATCGTTCAGTTCAATTTCCCCTACTTCCGACCCGTTTTGATTATATAAGGTTACTTTCGGCATCCTTTACTCCTCCTTTCCTGGAAGCTATCTCGCTTTGACTGCGCTTTTGATTTTCACTACCGCTTTTCTCGGGCCCGGAACGTTTCCTTTAATTAAAAGCAGGTTGCGTTCGGGATCCACTTTGACGATCTCCAGGTTTTGGATCGTGACTTGCTGCCCGCCCATGCGGCCCGGCAATTCCTTCGATTTGAATACCCGGTTGGGCGCGATGGAACCCATCGAGCCGGGACGGCGATGATAGCGGGAACCGTGGGACATCGGACCGCGGGATTGGCCGTGGCGTTTGATCGCGCCTTGGAACCCTTTCCCTTTGGAGATCCCCGTCACATCCACTTTATTCCCCGGTGCAAAAATATCGACTTTGATTTCCTGACCAACTTCGTATTCGTCCAAATTGACTCCGCGAATTTCGCTGATGAAGCGCTTAGGAGCAGTGTTCGCCTTCGCGGCATGGCCTTTTTCGGGCTTGTTTGCCAGCCGTTCGGGTTTATCTTCAAAGCCGAGTTGAATGGCTTCGTAACCGTCATTTTCCAAGGTTTTCTTTTGCAAAACGACATTCGGCGTCGCTTCGATTACGGTTACAGGAATAACGTCCCCGTTCTCGGCGAACACTTGCGTCATTCCGATCTTTCTTCCTAAGATTCCTTTGGTCATTCGTCACACCTCCTAATTGAAATTCCCTTTGACCCTTATAATTTGATTTCTATGTCTACACCCGACGGCAAATCCAGCCTCATTAAGGAATCGACCGTTTGCGGAGTGGGGTTGATGATGTCGATCAGCCTCTTATGGGTCCGCATCTCAAATTGTTCGCGGGAATCCTTATATTTATGGACCGCACGCAAAATCGTGTACACGGATTTTTCCGTCGGAAGCGGGATCGGTCCACTCACGGATGCACCGGAACGTTTTGCCGTTTCAACGATTTTTTCCGCCGATTGATCGAGAATTCTGTGATCGTACGCCTTTAAACGGATGCGAATCTTTTGTTTTGCCATTATTTTCCCTCCTTTTCGCCTAATTTCTAGACATACTCCATGGAAATTCCCTGCACACTCGCCATGGCAAAGCGGCCGGGTGTGTCAGCAACCTTCCACTTCATCGCATTTTTAGCCAACATTTTTCATTATACTAAAATGCGATTCCTGGTGCAACCACTTTCTGTATTCCTGCCTCCGAAAAGGCCTTTTTTATTATACATGCATCACCCCCGCTTTTCAACCTCGCCAAGGGAAGAGAAGAGCCGGTTCCGCCCCTTTTCCCGGCGGCTTCGTTCCCCACGGAAAAAATTGGAGGCGAAAACATTTTCGATTTTTCTGAATATGTAGCGATGAAATAAAGAGCAGACAGGTTCCCCTGCCTGCTCTTTGTTCGTTTGAAATGCTTATTTCAGGATGGAGGAGACGACGCCGGCACCGACCGTGCGTCCGCCTTCCCGGATGGAGAACTTCGTCCCTTCTTCAATGGCGATCGGCGAAATCAATTCCACTTCGATCGTCACATTGTCCCCGGGCATGACCATTTCCACGCCTTCCGGCAAGGTGATCATCCCGGTGACGTCCGTCGTGCGGAAATAGAATTGGGGACGATAGTTGGAGAAGAACGGGGTATGGCGTCCGCCTTCTTCTTTGGTCAGTACGTAGACTTCCGCTTTGAATTTCGTATGGGGCGTAATGGAACCGGGTTTCGCCAAGACTTGGCCGCGTTCCACTTCGTCCCGGCCGATCCCGCGGAGAAGGGCGCCGATGTTGTCACCGGCTTGCGCTTCGTCCAACAGTTTGCGGAAAAATTCAACGCTGGTTACGGTCGTTTTCTTCGGTTCGTCGGTCAAACCGATGATTTCCACTTCGTCACCGACTTTCAAGGTGCCGCGTTCCACACGTCCGGTGGCAACGGTACCGCGTCCGGTGATGGAGAATACGTCTTCAACGGGCATCATGAACGGTTTGTCGATTTCCCGTTGCGGAGTGGGAATGTATTCGTCGACCGCATTCATCAATTCGACGATTTTTTCTTCCCATTGCGGGTCGCCTTCCAACGCTTTCAAGGCAGAACCTTTGATGATCGGAATTTCGTCACCCGGGAATTCATATTCGGACAACAGGTCACGAACTTCCATTTCGACGAGTTCAAGCAATTCTTCGTCGTCCACCAAGTCGCATTTGTTCAAGAAAACAACGATGTAGGGAACGCCCACTTGACGGGAGAGAAGAATGTGTTCACGGGTTTGCGGCATCGGACCGTCAGCGGCGGATACGACGAGAATCGCTCCGTCCATTTGCGCAGCGCCGGTGATCATGTTTTTCACATAGTCGGCGTGGCCCGGGCAGTCCACGTGGGCATAGTGACGTTTGTCGGTTTCATATTCCACGTGGGCGGTGGAAATGGTGATTCCACGTTCTTTTTCTTCCGGCGCGTTGTCGATTTGGTCGTAATTGCGGGCTTCCGCTTTCCCTTGTTTTGCGAGAACGTGGGTAATCGCAGCCGTTAAGGTCGTTTTGCCATGGTCAACGTGTCCGATAGTCCCAATATTAACGTGGGGTTTGGAACGTTCGAATTTCGCTTTTGCCATTAGGATGATCCTCCTTTTTAAAAATATATTAATAAACAAATGAAATATTTGGAAATGGACGGCCAAGGAAATTGCCGTTCCTTAGCCTCCATTGCTTACACTAGTAGTTATACTCTATTGAATAGGCAAAATCAATTATTCACCCTGATTTTTTTTGATGATTTCCTCGGCGATGTTTTTCGGAACTTCTTCGTAGTGGTCAAACACCATCGTGAACGTTCCGCGGCCTTGGGTATTGGAGCGCAGCGCAGTGGCGTAGCCGAACATTTCCGCCAGCGGAACCATCGCCCGGACAACCTGAGCGTTACCGCGGGCTTCCATTCCTTCGACTTTGCCGCGGCGGGACGTGATGTCGCCCATGATATCGCCCAAGTACTCTTCCGGAATGACGACCTCCACCTTCATGATCGGCTCCAGCAATACCGGATCGCAGACCTTCGCGGCGTTTTTCAACGCGATGGATGCGGCGATCTTAAAGGCCATTTCACTGGAGTCCACATCGTGGTAGGAACCGTCAAACAGTTTCGCCTTAATGTCGATAACCGGATATCCGGCGAGAACGCCGTTTTGCATCGCGTCTTCGAGGCCGGCCTGGACGGCGGGAATATATTCTTTCGGAACGACGCCGCCGACGATGGCATTTTCGAATTCGAATCCTTTGCCCCTTTCATTGGGCGAGAATTCGATCCAGACATGCCCGTATTGGCCGCGTCCGCCGGATTGGCGGATGAATTTTCCTTCCACCTGGGCGGAAGAACGGAAGGTTTCCCGGTAAGCCACCTGCGGCTGACCGACGTTGGCTTCCACCTTAAATTCGCGGCGCATCCGGTCGACAATGATGTCAAGGTGGAGCTCACCCATACCCGCGATGATCGTTTGGCCCGTTTCCGGATCGGTGTGGGCGCGGAACGTCGGATCCTCTTCTTGCAGCTTTTGCAGGGCCGCCGCCATTTTGTCCTGATCCGCCTTCGTCTTCGGCTCGATGGCCACGTGGATTACCGGTTCCGGGAATTCCATGGATTCGAGGATGACCGGATTCTTTTCATCACACAAAGTATCCCCCGTGGTCGTATCTTTTAACCCGACGGCAGCGGCGATATCGCCGGCATATACTTCAGAGATTTCCGAACGGTGGTTGGCGTGCATTTGCAACAGCCGCCCGATCCGTTCCCGTTTCCCTTTCGTCGAGTTTAAAACATAGGAACCGGAAGACAGAACGCCCGAATAGACCCGGAAGAAGGTGAGTTTTCCGACGTACGGGTCGGACATCACCTTGAAGGCCAGCGCCGCAAAGGGAGCGTCATCGCTGGACGGACGGGTCGTTTCCGAATCCGTTTGCGGATCCACCCCTTTAATGTCCGGAATGTCGACCGGGGCGGGCAAATAATCGATGACCGCATCAAGCATCAGCTGAATCCCTTTGTTTTTGAATGCCGATCCGCACAACACCGGGTAGAATTGAACCGATACCGTCCCTTTCCGGATGGCGGCTTTCAATTCTTCGACGGAGATTTCTTCCCCTTCCAAGTACTTCATCATCAGCTCGTCATCGAATTCGGCAACGGCCTCGATGAGCTTGTTGCGGTATTCTTCCGCCATCTCTTTATATTCATCGGGAACGTCGGCCACTTCGTCAACCGTTCCGAGCTCGTCTTTGTAGAAGTGGGCCCTCATTTCCACCAGGTCGATGATGCCCTTGAATTGGTCTTCCGCACCGATCGGCAATTGGATCGGATGGGCGTTGGCATCGAGCCGGTCATGCAGCGTTTTTACGGAATAAAGGAAATCGGCGCCGATTTTATCCATTTTATTGACAAATACGATCCGGGGCACCCCGTAGTTGGTCGCCTGACGCCAGACGGTTTCCGTTTGGGGTTCAACGCCGGATTGGGCGTCGAGCACCGTGATCGCCCCGTCCAAAACGCGCAACGACCGTTCAACTTCCACGGTGAAGTCGACGTGGCCCGGGGTATCGATGATGTTGATCCGATGCCCCTTCCACTGAGCCGTAGTCGCGGCGGACGTGATCGTAATCCCGCGTTCCTGCTCTTGTTCCATCCAGTCCATTTGGGCGGAGCCTTCGTGGGTTTCACCGATTTTATGGATTTTTCCGGTGTAAAACAGGATCCGTTCCGTGGTCGTCGTTTTACCGGCATCAATATGTGCCATGATCCCGATATTTCTTGTTTTTTCTAAGGAGAACTCTCTTGGCATCCCTCTTTCTCCTTCCTACTGAAAATCGATCTGCGTTAAGCGGCGTCCGCCAAATGATTCGGCGCAAGGCCATTACCAGCGGTAATGGGCGAACGCCTTGTTCGCTTCGGCCATTTTGTGGGTATCTTCCCGTTTTTTCACCGCCGCGCCCGTATTATTGGCAGCGTCCATGATTTCGTTGGCCAAACGTTCTTCCATCGTTTTTTCATTGCGCAAGCGGGCATAGTGGACCAGCCACCGGAGCCCGAGGGTCGTGCGGCGTTCCGGACGGACTTCCACCGGAACTTGGTAGTTTGCGCCACCCACGCGGCGGGCGCGAACTTCCAATACAGGCATGACATTTTTCAAAGCTTGTTCAAACACTTCCATCGGGTCTTTCCCCGTGCGTTCGCGGATGATGTCAAAGGCTCTGTACAGGATCGTTTGCGCTTTTCCTTTCTTTCCGTCGATCATGATTTTATTGATTAAACGGGTAACGAGTTTGGAATTATAGATCGGATCTGGCATCACATCTCTTTTTGGTACCGGACCTTTACGTGGCATGATCGTTCCTCCTTTCAGCAGTTTTTGCATGATTCGCAAACGTCTGTCGCTCGTCGTTCTGCCGGTGCCTGAAGGAATCAACGGCACCTTATGCTTTCATTTTATGATTTTTTCTCTTTCGGTTTTTTCGCTCCGTATTTGGAACGGCCTTGTCTGCGGTTTTCGACGCCGGCCGTATCCAGCGCACCGCGGATGATATGGTAGCGGACACCCGGCAAGTCTTTAACCCGGCCGCCGCGGATTAAAACGACGCTGTGCTCTTGCAAGTTATGGCCGATTCCGGGAATGTACGCGGTCACTTCAATCCCGTTGGACAAACGAACACGGGCGTATTTCCGCAACGCAGAGTTCGGTTTTTTCGGCGTCATCGTCCCGACACGGGTACATACGCCGCGTTTTTGCGGAGACGGTACGTTCGTCAGCACCTTTTTGAAGCTGTTCCATCCCTTATTCAGCGCAGGGGATTTTGATTTTTCCTTCACTTTTTTGCGCGGTTTGCGCACCAATTGGTTCATTGTAGGCATTCAAATCGTCCTCCCTTCAAGAAAAGTTTAAGCCCACATAGCCAGGCGGTTCATTTTTGGACAAAAAATTAGCGCCGTTGCCGAACCTTTTCCGGCAACCATCATTCAATAATAGCTACAGTCGCTGCTCCTACGTCGATTCCGGCCGCCTTGCCCAGCTCCTTCATGGACCCGACTTCCGTCAGCGGAACGCCCTTTTCCGCGGCCAGCTCCTTCACCTTCGTCAAAATCTGGCTGTCCGCATCGGCGGCGACGATCACCTCGGTTGCGGTCCCGGAATTCAACGCCTTGATCGTCTGCTTCATGCCAACGACCACTTTTTTCGCCTGTTTGATTTTTTCATAAGACATGAGGATATCCTCCAAAACAACAGGTTGTTAGGAGCACCTTTGCTATAGTATCACCTTCGTATTTAATTGTCAATATTTTTCATAAAACATCAAGAGGCGGCCGGCGGCTGGCGCCGCCGGCTTGGAAAAGTCATTCTGCCTTCACTTCGTTTGCCGCCTCTTCCTCCGTTTTCCTCCGGATCTTCGTTTTCCGGTATCTGAGCATGCCCGTTCCGGCAGGCACCAGTTTTCCGATGATGACGTTCTCCTTCAAGCCGAGCAATTCATCCTTTTTCCCTTTGATCGCCGCATCGGTAAGCACCCGGGTCGTTTCTTGGAAGGATGCGGCGGAAAGGAAGGAGTCGGTTTCCAGGGATGCCTTCGTGATCCCCAGCAGCACCGGTTTCCCGGTGGCGGGAAGCTTCCCTTCCTTCAAAACCTTCGCGTTGGCGTCCGTGAATTGGTGGATATCCATCAAGGTGCCCGGCAGGAGATCCGTGTCTCCCGAATCGATGATCCGCACTTTCCGGAGCATTTGCCGGACCATCACTTCGATGTGTTTGTCGCCGATCTCCACGCCTTGCATCCGGTAAACCTTCTGGACTTCACGCAGCAAATATTCCTGGACGGATTGGACGTCCTTCACCTTCAGCAATTCTTTCGGGTCGACGGATCCTTCCGTCAATTCTTGGCCCCGTTCGACCGTGTCGCCGACGGACACTTTCAATCTTGCCGTATAGGGGACGGTATAGGTCCGCGTTTCCACTTCCCCTTCGACGACAATTTCCTGTTGGCGGTCGCGCCCTTCATTGATGGCGATGACCTTGCCGTCGATTTCGGAAATGGTCGCTTGCCCTTTCGGGTTTCTCGCTTCAAACAGCTCTTGGACCCGCGGCAAACCTTGGGTAATATCGTCGCCGGCGACGCCGCCGGTATGGAACGTCCGCATCGTCAGCTGGGTTCCCGGTTCGCCGATGGATTGGGCGGCGATGATTCCGACAGCTTCGCCGACTTCCACTTCTTCCCCGGTCGCCAGATTCCGGCCGTAACATTTCCTGCAAACCCCGTGGCGGGTGTTGCAAGTGAGGGCCGAACGGATCCAGACTTCTTTGATGCCGGCTTCGACGATCTTCTCGGCGATTTCTTCGGTGATCATCTGATTGCGTCTGACGAGGATTTCGCCGGTTTCCGGATGCTTGACGGTCTTGTGGGCGAAGCGTCCGATCACCCGTTCTTCCAGGGTTTCGATGACTTCCGTGCCGTCATTTAACTCGCGGACAAGGAGGCCCCGGTCGGTGCCGCAATCTTCTTCACGCACGATGACATCCTGCGCCACGTCGACGAGACGTCTTGTCAAGTACCCGGAGTCCGCCGTTTTCAGCGCCGTATCGGCCAAACCCTTCCGGGCGCCGTGGGTGGAAATAAAGTATTCCAAGACGGACAGCCCTTCGCGGAAGCTGGATTTGATCGGAAGTTCGATGATCCTTCCCGCCGGGTTGGCCATCAGGCCGCGCATCCCCGCCAGCTGGGTGAAGTTGGAGGCGTTCCCCCGGGCCCCCGAATCGCTCATCATATAGATCGGGTTCAAGCGGTCCAAGGTTTCCATCAGCTTGCCTTGGATCTTATCCTTGGCCTGGCTCCAGATGGAAATGACCCGGTCGTAGCGTTCTTCTTCCGTGATTAAACCTCTTCGGAATTGTTTTTGGACATTGTCCACTTTTTTCTGGGCTTCATCCAAAATTTCCTGCTTTTGCGGCAACACGATAATGTCCGAAATGCCGATGGTAATTCCGGCCTTCGTCGAGTAATGGAAGCCCAGATCCTTCATCCGGTCGAGCATCTTGGAAGTTTCCGTGATCTTATAGCGTTTGAACACTTCGGCGATAATGCTCCCCAAAATCCCTTTCTTGAAGGGAGGCACCAGCTCACGGGAACGGATGACTTCTTTGACGTTTTCGCTCGGATGGATGAAATATTTAGCCGGCGTTTCATGCTCCAGGTTGTATTTTGTCGGCTCGTTGATGTACGGGAAGGAAGGCGGCAGGATCTCGTTAAAGATCAATTTTCCGACGGTCGTCAAAAGCAGCATTTTATTTTGTTCTTCCGTAAACGTCGGGTTGTTTAACGATCCGGCGTGGACGGCAATCCGGCTGTGGAGATGGACATAGCCGTTTTGATAGGCGAGAAGCGCCTCGTCGCGGTCTTTAAATACCATCCCTTCGCCGATTGCACCTTCCCGTTCCAGCGTCAAGTAATAGTTGCCCAAGACCATGTCCTGGGAAGGCGTAACGACCGGTTTCCCGTCCTTCGGGTTCAAAATGTTCTGGGCGGCCAGCATCAGCATGCGCGCCTCGGCCTGGGCTTCCGCCGACAAGGGAACGTGCACGGCCATCTGGTCGCCGTCAAAGTCCGCATTGTACGCCGTACATACGAGCGGATGCAAGCGGATGGCCCGGCCTTCCACCAAGGTCGGTTCAAAGGCCTGGATCCCCAGTCTGTGCAGCGTCGGAGCACGGTTCAAGAGAACCGGATGTTCTTTAATGACTTCTTCCAAAACGTCCCAAACTTCCGGATGGAGACGTTCAATTTTTCTTTTCGCCGATTTGATGTTGTGGGCGTAGCCCTTCGCCACCAGTTCCTTCATGACAAAAGGCTTGAACAGTTCGATGGCCATTTCCTTCGGCAGGCCGCATTGATACATCTTCAAGTTCGGCCCGACGACAATGACCGAACGCCCGGAATAATCCACCCGTTTCCCGAGCAGGTTTTGGCGGAATCGGCCTTGTTTCCCTTTCAGCATATGGGAAAGGGATTTGAGGGGCCTGTTTCCGGGACCCGTGACCGGCCTGCCCCGCCGGCCGTTGTCGATCAGGGCGTCGACGGCTTCCTGGAGCATCCGTTTTTCATTTTGGACGATGATGCTGGGCGCCCCCAAATCGAGCAATTTCTTCAGCCGGTTGTTGCGGTTGATGACGCGCCGGTACAAGTCGTTCAAATCGGAAGTGGCGAACCGGCCGCCGTCCAGCTGAACCATGGGGCGCAACTCGGGAGGAATGACCGGAAGCACGTCGAGGATCATCCAGGCCGGATCGTTCCCCGAATTCCGGAAGGCTTCAATGACTTCCAGGCGTTTGATGGCCCGGGTTCTCCGCTGCCCTTGGGCGGTCTTCAATTCTTCCCGGAGCATCTTGCTTTCCTTTTCCAAATCGATATCTTGGAGCAGCTTCTTGATCGCTTCCGCGCCCATGCCCGCCTGGAATTTATTTCCGTATTTTTCCCGGTACATGCGGTAGTCCTTTTCGGACAGCAATTGCTTCTTTTCCAGAGGGGTGTTCCCAGGCTCGGTGACCACATAGGACGCAAAATAGATGACTTCTTCCAAGGCCCGCGGAGACATGTCGAGGACGAGGCCCATCCGGCTCGGGATCCCCTTGAAATACCAAATATGGGAAACCGGGGCGGCGAGCTCGATATGCCCCATCCTTTCCCGGCGGACTTTGGAGCGGGTCACTTCGACGCCGCACCGGTCGCAGACGACGCCTTTGTAACGGACCCGCTTATACTTTCCGCAGTGGCATTCCCAGTCCTTCGTGGGACCGAAAATCCGCTCGCAGAACAATCCGTCCTTTTCGGGTTTCAACGTCCGGTAGTTGATCGTTTCCGGTTTTTTCACTTCGCCGTAAGACCAGGAACGGATTTTGTCCGGCGAAGCGAGGCCGATTTTCATATATTCAAAGTTATTGACATCCAGCAAGGAGATTACCTCCCATTTCATCTAGATTTTCCAGCATTTGAGGGGCATTTGGCCGGAGATCTTCCAGTCGTCGGAAAGGGGTCGGCGGCCGGCCGTTACTTATCGGCGGCGCCGACTTTTTCACCGCCGGCATTTTCCTGTTTCGCCTGTTCCGACTGGATCGGGAACGTGTCCGTTTGTTGGAAATCGTCATCATCTTCAAATTCCTTCATTTCGATTTCCTTGTCGTTGCTGGAGAGGATTTTCACGTCCAGACCCAGACTTTGCAGTTCTTTGATCAACACCTTAAAGGACTCCGGAACACCCGGTTCAGGGACGTTTTCTCCTTTTACAATCGCTTCATAGGTTTTGACGCGCCCGACGATATCGTCGGATTTGACGGTCAAAATTTCTTGGAGGGTATAAGCCGCGCCGTAGGCTTCCAACGCCCACACTTCCATCTCGCCGAACCGCTGCCCGCCGAATTGGGCTTTCCCGCCCAGCGGTTGCTGGGTGACCAGGGAATACGGTCCGGTGGAGCGGGCATGCAATTTGTCGTCGACCATGTGCGCCAGCTTGATCATGTACATCACGCCCACGGACACGCGGTTGTCAAAGGGTTCTCCCGTCCGGCCATCGTAGAGGATGGTCTTTCCGTCCTTGGCCATCCCCGCTTCTTCAATCATCGACCAAACATCGTCCTCCGTCGCCCCGTCAAAGACGGGAGTCGCGACATACATGCCGAGTTTTTTGGCGGCCATTCCGAGATGGAGCTCCAAAACTTGGCCGATGTTCATCCGGGACGGGACACCGAGGGGATTCAACATGATGTCGATGGGCGTGCCATCCGGCAGGAAGGGCATGTCTTCCACGGGCAAAATCCGCGAAATAACCCCTTTATTCCCGTGGCGCCCCGCCATTTTGTCCCCCGCGGAAATCTTCCGTTTTTGGACGATGTACACCCTGACCAGCTGGTTGACGCCCGGCGGCATTTCATCCCCGTCTTCCCGGTTGAAGACTTTCACGTCGAGGACGATTCCTCCGCCTCCGTGGGGAACCCGCAACGACGTATCGCGGACTTCCCTCGCCTTTTCCCCGAAAATCGCGTGGAGGAGCCGTTCTTCCGCGGTCAGTTCCGTCATTCCCTTCGGCGTCACTTTTCCGACCAAAATATCGCCGTCTTTCACCTCGGCCCCGATGCGGACGATGCCCCGTTCATCCAAATTGCGGAGAGCATCTTCCCCGACGTTCGGGATGTCCCGGGTAATCTCTTCGGGCCCGAGTTTCGTGTCGCGGGCCTCCAGTTCATATTCTTCAATATGAATGGAGGTGTAGACGTCTTCTTTAACGAGCCTTTCGCTCATGATGATCGCGTCTTCATAGTTGTATCCTTCCCAGGTCATAAAGGCGACCAGCACGTTCCGGCCAAGGGCGAGTTCCCCCTTTTCCATGGAGGGCCCGTCGGCCAAAATATCGCCCTTCGATACCCGTTCGCCGACTTTCACGATCGGGATTTGGTTGAAGCACATCCCGTTGTTGGACCGGACAAATTTTTGCAGTTTGTAGCGGTCGATATCCCCTTCCACTTCTTTTCCGTCGACGATTTCAATCCGGCGCACCCGGATTTCCCGCGCTTCCACATGAACGACGATGCCGTCGTGCTTGCAGATGACCGCCGCTCCCGAGTCGCGTGCGGCTACGTATTCCATGCCGGTGCCGACGATGGGCGCTTCCGGAACCAAAAGGGGAACGGCTTGTCTTTGCATGTTGGCACCCATCAGGGCCCGGTTGGAGTCGTCGTTTTCCAGGAACGGGATACAGGAAGTGGCGACGGATACGACCTGTTTCGGCGAAACGTCCATGTAATCCACCCGGTCGACGGGCACGACCAAGTTTTCCCCGCGGAAACGGGCGAAGACTTCCTTGTCGGCAAAGCTTCCGTCCTCGTTCAGCCGGGCGTTCGCCTGGGCGATCACATAGTTATCTTCTTCATCGGCGGTCATATAATGAATTTCATCCGTGACCCGGCCGGTTTCCGGATCGACTTTCCGGTACGGGGTCTCAATGAACCCGAAACGGTTCACCCGCGCGTAGGTGGACAGGGAGTTGATCAGCCCGATATTCGGACCTTCCGGGGTTTCAATCGGGCACATTCTTCCGTAGTGGGAATAGTGGACGTCGCGGACTTCCATCCCGGCCCTTTCCCGCGTCAATCCGCCAGGCCCCAATGCGGAAAGTCTCCGTTTATGGGTCAATTCGGCGAGCGGGTTGGTCTGGTCCATGAATTGGGAGAGCTGGGAACTTCCGAAAAATTCTTTGATCGCCGCAATCACCGGACGAATGTTAATCAATTGCTGCGGCGTGATCGTATTCGTGTCCTGGATGGACATCCGTTCCTTTACAACGCGTTCCATTCTCGACAGGCCGATGCGGAACTGGTTTTGCAGCAGTTCGCCCACCGAACGGAGGCGCCGGTTCCCCAAATGGTCGATATCATCCGTTCTTCCCACGTTGTAAAGCAGGTTGAAGAAATAGCTGATCGATGCGATAATATCGCTCGGGGTAATATGCTTTACCGAGTCATCGACAACGTTGCTGATGACGTTGATGACCTTCTGTCCGTTTTCCGAAGGGGCAAATATTTTAATAGACTGGATTAAAACTTCCTCATCCAGCACGCCGCCGTTCGGCTGCAATTTTTTCACGCCGATTCCCTTTTCCAGATAGGGCAAGATGCGGTCGAGGGTGCGCCGATCCAATACGGTGCCCGTTTCGGCAATGATTTCCCCCGTTTCGGGATCCACGAGGGTTTCAGCCAATGTTTGGCCGAACAGCCGTTCTTTAATATGTAGCTTCTTGTTGATTTTGTAACGGCCGACATTGGCCAAATCGTACCGTTTCGGATCGAAAAACCGGGAAATGAGCAGATTTTTCGCGTTTTCCGGAGTCGGCGGTTCCCCCGGACGCAGCCGTTCATAGATTTCGATCAACGCTTTTTCCGTGCTGTTCGTATTGTCCTTTTCCAAGGTATTTTGCAAGTACTCATTGTCGCCGAGAATGTCGATGATTTCCTGGTCGGATCCGAAACCGAGCGCCCGCAATAATACGGTAACCGGCAGTTTGCGGGTACGGTCGATGCGGACATAGACGATATCCTTCGAATCGGTCTCATATTCAAGCCAGGCTCCCCGGTTCGGGATCACCGTGGCGGTGAAACCTTTTTTCCCGTTTTTGTCCACTTTGTCATTGTAGTAAACGCTCGGCGAACGGACCAATTGGGAAACGATGACCCGCTCGGCGCCGTTGATGATGAACGTTCCCGTTTCGGTCATGAGCGGAAAATCGCCCATGAACACTTCCTGGTCTTTGACTTCCCCCGTCACTTTATTGATCAAGCGCACCTTCACACGCAAAGGCGCGGCATACGTAACGTCGCGTTCTTTGGCCTCTTCGACGGTATACTTCGGCTCGCCTAGGCTGTAGTCGACAAATTCCAAGGACAAATTGCCGGTAAAATCTTCAATGGGGGAAATGTCCCGGAACATTTCCCGCAAACCCTCTTCAAGAAACCACTTGTAGGAAGAGGTTTGGATTTCGATTAAATTCGGCAATTCCAAAACTTCCCGAATCCTTGCAAAGCTCTTCCGCGTACGGTACTTTCCGTATTGAACCAGATGGCCTGTCAAAAGATTCACCCCTCAAAAAAGCAATTTGGAATACATGAAACCGAATTTTTCTGCTATAATCTATATAAAAAGAAATGATTCACCCCCAAAGACAAAACTTAATTATATATAAAAGAAAAAAGGGTTTCCCGAGAAAACCGCAATCAGCCGTATGATTTGTTATTTATTCTATATTTTCCATTTTTTGAATGGGATATTCTTGCACATGCGGACAGACAAAGCCCCTATACACTTATTGGCATTTTATTATATTAACATATGCGTGAAACCGAGTCAAATTTTTTTTGCGCAAAAAACGTAATAACCCTTCTCCCTGCGGACGGTTTCCACTTCGGCAAAAATCTCTTCGAGTTTTTTCAAGGCGGAAGGAGCCCCTTGTTTTTTCTGAATGACGATCCACAGCCGGCCTCCGTCCGCGAGGTGTTCGAAACTTTTCTCGAACATCGGATAGACCACTTTTTTCCCCGCCCGTATCGGGGGATTGGACAAAATCGCAGCGAAGGACCGTTCCGATATGCCGGCAAACCCGTCGCTTTCATAAACGAGCGCGTTGGAGCAGCCGTTGATGTTCGCATTTTCTTCCGCCAGCTCCAATGCCCGCCGGTTTACGTCGACCATGTGGACAATCCGGGCGGGAAAGGATTTGGCGACGGCGAGCCCGATCGGTCCGTATCCGCAGCCCAAATCGAGGATGGGGCCGGACGGACCGTCCGCCGAAAAGGATTCGATCAGGAGCCGCGTGCCGAAATCCACTCTTTTTTTGGAAAAAACGCCCCGGTCCGTTTTGAAAGTCAGGGAAAATCCCCTTAACGTGTCCTGCCAAAGGGACGGCCTGCTTTCGGCGAAGGGGTCCGGCGAATAATAATGATCGGTCAAGTCGCTCTCCCCTTTCCTTGCAAAAAAGCCCGCAAACATGCGGGCTTTTTTCATTATTTTACTTCGACGGTTGCGCCGACTTCTTCCAGCTTGGCTTTGATTTCTTCCGCTTCTTCTTTGGAGACCCCTTCTTTGACCGGTTTCGGCGTGTTGTCGACGAGGTCTTTCGCTTCTTTCAAACCAAGGCCGGTGATTTCGCGGACCACTTTAATAACTTTAATTTTTTGGGCGCCGGCATCGGCCAAGACGACATCAAATTCGGTCTTTTCTTCAGCCGCTTCGCCGGCGGGAGCGGCACCACCGACAACAGCCACGGGAGCTGCGGCGGTTACGCCGAATTCTTCTTCAATGGCTTTTACCAGATCGTTTAATTCCAAAACGCTCATGTTTTTAATGGCTTCGATGATTTGTTCTTTCGTCATTCCATTTTCCTCCCTTTATTGTTTTTTCAGATTATGGCAAGATTACGCGCTTTGTCCTTCCTTTTGATCGGCAACCGCTTTGACGGCCAGGGCGAAATTGCGGATCGGGGCTTGCAGGACGCTAAGCAGCATGGAAAGAAGCCCTTCCCTCGGCGGCAATTCCGCCAAAGCTTTGATTTCGCTGATGGAGACGAGACGTCCTTCAACGACGCCGGCCTTAATCTCCAGCTTTTCGTTTTTCTTCGCGAAATCGTTTAAAATTTTGGCGGGCATGACCGGATCATGTTCGCTGAACGCAACGGCATTCGGCCCGGTCAAAAACTCGTTCAGTCCGCTCAGTTCCGCCTTTTCTGCGGCTCTGCGCATCAAAGTGTTTTTATACACTTTGAACTCGACGCCGGCTTCCCGGAGCTGTTTGCGCAGCTCGGTAATTTCCGCCACGTTGAGCCCGCGGTAATCGACGATTACCGTCGTCTGACTCTTTTTCAACTTTTCCGTGATTTCTTCGACGATCCGTTTCTTCTGTTCGATCGCGCTGCTCATTTTTGCACCTCCCGTGAACTGGACATTTATACCGGCAAAAGAAAACCTCCAAGTCAGTAGACATGGAGGTGTTCAAGCATGATTTCAAGCATGTCAAAACAGGCTTTCGATCATCCTATACCTCGGTAGGATATTAAGCTTTGAAAAGCACCTACTGTCTACGGTATAAATGTCGCCGTTATTCAATTGACATCCAAATCATATCACAGCGCAAAGACCGTGTCAAACCGTTCCTTATTGTTCAAGGGAAAGCGGGTCGACCTTGATGCCGGGGCCCATCGTCGAGCTCACCGTGATGTTTTTCATGTAGGTCCCTTTGGCGGCGGCCGGTTTCGCTTTAATCAACGCTTCATAAACGGCCTTCAGGTTTTCCACCAATTTGCCGGTGTCGAAAGAGACCTTTCCGATGGGGACATGAATGTTTCCGGCTTTGTCCACCCGGTATTCCACTTTCCCCGCTTTAATCTCCTTCACCGCCCGTTCCACGTCGAAGGTTACGGTGCCGGTCTTCGGGTTCGGCATTAACCCTTTCGGTCCCAAAATGCGGCCGAGCTTACCGACTTCGGCCATCATGTCCGGGGTGGCCACAATCACGTCGAAATCAAACCAGCCGTCCTGAATTTTTTCGATATATTCGTTGTCGCCCACGTAGTCGGCACCCGCAGCCTGGGCTTCCTTCGCCTTTTCCCCTTTGGCGAATACGAGCACCCGTTGGACTTTGCCGGTCCCATTGGGCAGCACGACGGCGCCGCGGACTTGCTGGTCGGCCCTTTTCGGGTCTACCCCGAGACGGAAGGCGGCTTCCACCGTGGCGTCAAATTTGGTGTAATTCGTCTTCTTCGCCAATTCGATCGCTTCTGTGGCGTTGTAAGCTTTGGTACGGTCAACCAGCTTGAGCGCTTCCTGATATTTTTTTCCTCTTTTCACCATTTGTAATCCTCCTCAAATGTGGTAATAGCGGAAATGACCTCCCACGAAAAAGGTTGCGTAACCGCAACCTTTCCATCAACCGTTAATCTTCGATGACGATTCCCATGCTGCGCGCCGTTCCTTCGATCATTCGCATCGCCGCCTCAATGGACGCGGCATTCAAGTCGGGCATTTTCGTTTCGGCGATTTCGCGAATTTTGTCCCGCTTGAGCGTCGCCACTTTCTTACGGTTCGGTTCCCCGGAACCCGATTCAATGCCTGCGGCCTTTTTCAACAACACCGCAGCCGGCGGGGTCTTCGTAATAAATGTAAACGAACGGTCTTCATATACCGTAATTTCCACGGGAATGATCAGACCGGCCTGATCGGCGGTACGGGCGTTAAATTCTTTACAAAATCCCATGATGTTCACACCAGCTTGACCCAGTGCGGGACCGACTGGCGGCGCGGGATTGGCTTTACCGGCAGGAATTTGCAGCTTCACAACTTTGACAACTTTTTTAGCCACGAGACACACCTCCTTAAGTCCGTGATGTGGTTTTAGGGACAAGCCCTCCCACTCGATAAGTAAAATATATCAGAAATATAGATCTGAATGGAGATCGTCTCTTAAGCGAGACATACACCGACTTATGAATTTTATCAGATTTGGAAAAGAAATTCAAGCTACATTTTGCTTATTTGGGAAAATCCCACTTCCACGGGGGTTTCCCGCCCGAACATATTGACCAGGACCTTCACCTTTTTCTTGTCGTAATCGATGCTTTCGACGGTACCCGCAAAATTTTTGAAGAACCCTTCGTTGATTTGGACGGTGTCGCCGATCTCCACGTCGATGTCGATTTCTTTTTCTTCAATGCCCATCTTTTTCAGGATCGCATTGACTTCTTCCGGCAACAGCGGGGTGGGTTTCGAGCCGGCGCCGGAGGAGCCGACAAATCCCGTGACGCCCGGCGTGTTTCGGACGACGTACCAGGAATCGTCCGTCATGATCAATTCGACGAGGACGTAGCCGGGAAACACTTTCTTCTTGACGACCTTTTTCTTGCCGTTTTTCACGTCGGTCTGTTCTTCCTCGGGTACGACCACGCGGAAAATTTTATCTTCCATGCCCATGGAAGCCACCCTTTTTTCCAGGTTGGCCTTCACTTTGTTTTCATATCCTGAATACGTATGGACGACATACCATTGTTTTTCCATGAAACGAGGACGATGCGTCCTTCCCTCCTTGAACAAAGATTCTCACCCGTTTGACGGTAAATAAAAAACCCGTTAAACGGGCTTTCTTCGACCATATCTTCATTACCATTATAACAAAAGGCGAACGCGGCTATTCTCACGGAGTCAGCTCGATCAGGAAGGTGATCCCCAAATCGACGAGGGTGAAAAACAAGATGAAAAAGATAACCGTCGACACCACCGTCAGCGTATAACGATACAATTCCTTCCTGCGCGGCCAGCTCACCTTCTGCATTTCAATGGAAACGTTGCGGAAAAATTTGATCACCCGTTGCATCCAAGTACCTCCAAAAATAAAATCATAGGATTTGCCGAAACTCCTGTCCATCCGCTTCCCATGTATGTGAAAAGGACACTGTCCCCCGAAATCCGCTTTCCCCGCAAGGAGGGCCGTTTTACCTTTTCCAAGCGGCGTTTCGCCGCTTCAGGGTGAATTTTCTATTTCCACACTTTATCATGTTTATGAAAAGAATGTCAATAAAAAAAATGATAAAATGCGAGTTCCTGACCCGTTCATGATCGGATCGGGAAAAGATCCCCGGATGAGGCAATGCCGAATCCGGTAAAAACTTCCGCAGGGAGCCGGCGGCGAATTGGCGGGCCAAGGCCGTGGCCTTTGCCGAAATCCCGCGCCTGCCGATGCCCGGACGCAACGCAATCCACCGTTCCGGCCGAGCGGCCGCGAAGTCGGGACGGGCTTCGCCATGACGGCGATACGGAAGCTTCAAGCAATCAGCCAGATCGGCAGCAAACCGTCACGTGTAATTGGCAGTTGATTGTTTCGGCCGGAATGGTTTATCATAGGAAGGGACGCCCCTTTTCTTGGAAGTTTTTTCTAGCCGTCCGGCCGGACCCACGGCTTCGATCGTCCAGGAGCGCAAAAATCCGTCAAGCCGGCTGGCGGGCGTCAAAATCAGGTTATCTTGCCGGGAAAAAGGCGGCAATAAAAAAACAAACTCGGGCTTGCCGGAAGACCCTAGGAAGTTTCCCTCGTCTCCAAATATTTTTCCAGCTTTCTTTTCACCCGCTGCAAGGCGTTGTCGATCGATTTGACATGCCGGTTCAGCTCTTCGGATATTTCCTGGTAGGATTGCCCGTCCAAATAGAGGGCGAGCACTTTTCTTTCCAGATCGCTCAACAGCTCCGACATCTTTACTTCTATATGGTCATATTCCTCTTTATTGATGATCAATTCCTCGGGATCGGAAAGCTTGGAACCGGAAAGGGTATCCATTAAAGTCCTGTCCGATTCTTCGTCATAAATGGGCTTGTCCAACGAAATATAGGAGTTAAGCGGGATATGTTTTTGCCGCGTTGCCGTTTTGATCGCCGTAATCATTTGCCTGGTGATGCAAAGCTCTGCAAACGCTTTAAAAGAGGTGAACTTGTCTTCTTTGTAATCGCGGATCGCTTTAAATAAGCCGATCATCCCTTCCTGGATAATGTCTTCGCGATCCGCGCCGATCAGGAAGTAGGATCTTGCCTTTGCACGTACAAACAACCGGTACTTGTGAACCAAATAGTCCAACGCATCCGACTCGCCCTGATGCACCAGCTCCACGATCAATTCGTCGTCCAGGTCCTTATACTTCTGAGCCTTGTTTCTGGAAGGTTCGACGCGCAAATACAATCACCCCGACCGCACTACTTACACACATTATACTGCAGGAAAAATCTCTCAGTCAATAAAACTTTATTCCCCTCTTCGCCATTTTTCGAAAATTTCTGCCACTTCGTCCGCCAGGGGAATGGAAGCCGCCGGCTTTGATTCGGCGATTTTTTTTGCTTTTTTGGCAATTTTCTTTTGGATCACGGAAAGTTCATGATACAGTTCCCGGGCGGATTTCCGGTAAGCCCCCCGGCCGAAAATCACCCACTGCTCGGTGAAATCGGAGGTGGCCACATACACCTTTTCCTTTCCGTCCGCCAATTGGCTGGCCAATTTTTCGATCCTTTCGTCCGCCGTTTCATTCTCCCTGGTGAACAGGATCTCGATGCCGAAATGTTTCATTTTTCTTTCCATCCCTTGCACATGGGGGGCGTCGAAGACAACGATCACTTTGATCCCCGTGAACGCCTGGTATTCCGCCATCCATTCGATCAGCCTGTCCCTCGCTGATGCCAGATCGACCTGCTTCAGTTCAGCCAATTCCGGCCATGCCCCGATCATGTTGTAGCCGTCAACGATGAGCCATTCCATCTTCGGCTACCCCGGGACTCCGCTTCCGGAAGATTTCATACATCATGATTCCGGCTGCCACTGAAGCGTTTAATGACGAAACATGCCCGGCCATGGGGAGACGCAAGAGAAAATCGCATTTTTCCTTGATCAATCGGCCAAGTCCCCGGCCTTCATTCCCGATGACAAGGGCTACAGGCATTTTCCCGTCGAACAGGCGGTAATCCGTTTCCCCTTCCGCGTCCATCCCGGCGATCCAAATTCCCTTTTCCTTCAATTGGTCGATCGTGCGGGCGAGATTGGTGACGCGGGCAACCCGGACGTATTCGATGGCCCCGGCGGAGGCCTTCGCCACCGTCTCCGTCAACCCGGCGGAGCGCCGCTTCGGAATGATCACCCCGTGAACGCCGGCGGCGTCCGCCGTACGCATGATCGAACCCAAATTGCGGGGATCCTCAATTTCGTCCAACAGGAGCAAAAAGGGCAATTCTCCCCTTTTTTTGGCCTCCTCCAACAAATCATCCGGTTCATAGTACCGGTAAGCGGCCGCCTGGGCAACGATCCCCTGATGGTTGCCTTCCGCCATTTCATCCAGTTTGTTCTTCGGGACGATCTGCACGGGGACGTTGTTTTCCTTCGCCAGCCGGATAACCGGCCGGGCGCTCTTCTGCGAACCTTCCGCCACCCAAATCTTATGGATTTCCCTCCGGCCCTTCAGCGATTCCAATACCGGATTTTTCCCGATGATCCATTCGCCCAAAAAAACTCCTCCTTTCATGATTCCATGATCGAAAACGCCTGCCGGACCAATTCCTCCAACCGGCGGAAATTTCCTTCCAAATAATGGTATCCTAACAGGGCTTCAAAGCCGGTGCTTTGCCGGTAGGTATAATAATCGACATTTTTCGGCACCGTATGGCTTTTGGCGTTCCTTCCCCGCCGGACGATGTCCCGCTCCTCCTCCGTCAGCAGATCCTGCTCGAGAAATTGCCGGACGGCCTGGCTTTGGGCCTTGGCGGAAACATATTTTACCGCCTCTTTCTGCAGCAGGTTCGGTTTTACGATGCCCTTTTGCAAAAGGTGATGCCGCACATAGATCTCAAAGACGGCATCACCCATGTAAGCCAATGCCAAGGAATTCAAATATTTCGCGTCGACGGCGCGCTCGGACGTTCGCATGTTCACCCTCTTTTCCATCTCGTGCCTTGCGGTGTATCTTCCAAAATGATATTTTTCTCTTTCAACAGGTCGCGGATACGGTCGGCCGTCGCAAAATCCCTTCTTTTCCTCGCTTCGTTCCTTTCTTCGATCAGCCGCTCGATCTCCTCATCCAGCAATTCCTCCTGTTCCAGGACAAGGCCCAGGACGCCGGCGAAGTCGTCGAACAGGGCCAAATAGGCGTCGATGACTTTCGCCGATGTGTTTTTCTCCATTAAATACAAATTTGCCGATTTGGCCAACTCAAAGAACACGGAAATGCCGTTGGCCGTGTTGAAGTCATCGTCCATCGCCTCGATGAACTGCCGCTTGAACCCGGCAATGTCATTCAGCCATTTCTCATCATCGCCGGTCAAATCGGCGCTCGCCTTCTTCCGGTGAATCAAGTTGTTGTAGGAGGTACGGAGCCGTTCCAGCCCGTTTTTGGCGTCGTTCAGGATTTTTTCGTTGTAATTGATCGGATGCCGATAATGGACGGACAGCATGAAAAAGCGCAAGACTTGCGGATCCACGTTTTTGAGGATTTCATGGACAAGGATCACGTTCCCCAAAGATTTGGACATTTTTTCGTTGTCGATGTTGATATAACCGTTATGCATCCAATATTTGGCGAACGGTTTTCCCGTCAAACTTTCCGTCTGGGCGATTTCGTTCTCATGGTGGGGAAAGATCAGATCCTGGCCTCCCGCGTGGATATCGATCGTGTCCCCCAAGTATTTTCGCGCCATCGCCGAGCATTCGATATGCCATCCCGGACGGCCTTTTCCCCAGGGGCTCTCCCAGTAGATTTCCCCCGGTTTTGCTTTCTTCCAGAGGGCGAAATCGAGGGGATCCCGTTTCTTTTCGCCGATTTCAATCCTCGCTCCGAGCCTTAAATCTTCGATGGACTGATGGGACAGTTTGCCGTAGCCGGAAAAATTCCGCGTCCGGAAATAGACGTCCCCGTCCGCTTCATAAGCGTAACCTTTGGCGATCAGCTCCTCAATAAAGGCGATGATCGTATCCATATTTTCCGTGACCCGGGGATGGACGTCCGCATGCATGCAGTTCAGGGCTTCAATATCGGAGAAATAGGCCTTGATGAACCGCTCCGCCAATTGGGGAACCTCTTCGTTTAATTCCTTCGCCGCATTGATGAGCCGGTCATCCACATCGGTGAAATTGGAAACATAGGTGACCCGGTACCCCCGGTATTGAAAATAGCGGCGCACCGTATCGAACACAATGGCGGGCCTGGCGTTCCCGATATGAATATAATTGTAAACCGTCGGACCGCATACGTACATCTTCACTTTTCCTTCTTCGACCGGCTGGAAAATTTCCTTTTTCCGCGTCAAGGTGTTATAGATTCGTATGGCCATGTTCCCTGCTCCTTTCTAACCGCAAAACTTCGACCTCTTTTTTCAATTGTTCGATTTCTTCCTGCATCCGAAGCAGAATATCGGCAATCGGATCGGGCAAATCCCCGTGATTCAGGTCCTTGTTCACCCGGACGCCGTCCCGGCGGACGACTTTTCCCGGGATGCCCACGACGGTGGAATTCGGGGGGACATCCTTCAACACGACGGATCCGGCGCCGATCTTCGAATTTTCGCCAATCGTGATCGACCCGAGAACTTTCGCTCCCGTGGCGATTAACACATTGTCCTTGATGGTCGGATGGCGCTTCCCCTTTTCCTTTCCCGTCCCTCCGAGGGTCACCCCCTGATAGATCGTCACATTGTCACCGATTTCGCAAGTTTCCCCGATGACAACGCCCATCCCGTGATCGATGAAAAACCGCCGCCCGATTTTCGCTCCCGGATGGATTTCGATCCCGGTGAAAAATCGGCTGATTTGCGAGATGAGCCGGGCGAGAAAGAAAAACCGCCTTTTATACAGCCAATGGGCGATCCGGTGCGCCCAAATGGCATGCAACCCGGAATAGGTGAGGATCACTTCGAGATAACTCCGGGCCGCGGGATCCTGCTCAAACACCACTTGGATATCCTCTTTGATCCGCTTCAACATGGCACTACCCCCTTCTTTTACGGAATCGGTGAATGGGCCATTTCATCTGCGGCGAACGCTTTTCCTTCCATACCATGACCAAAAAAGCGCCCCTGTCCAAGGACAGAGACGCTTCCACGCGGTTCCACTCTGTTTAGACCGGCAAAAAATCCGGTCTCCGCTCTTACTTTTTAACGGAAGGCTCCGCCTATATTTACTAAACGTCACGTTGTTCAATATAGGGCTCCGGGGGGCATTTCGAAAACGGGAGGCTTTAGGCCGCTTTCAGCCGGCGACGGCCCTCTCTGGCAAAGCATCGTTTTCTACTTCTCCCCATCAACGCTTTTTCATTCTTATTTTGTTGTATACATTCACTATATTGCAATCATCGTGAAAGGTTATTTAAAAGGGATGAAATTCTTTTTTGGACTTTTTCCTTCCCCAGCAATTCCAGGGCGGACGGCAGCTCGGGCCCGTGGGTTTGGCCGGTGGCCGCCGCCCGGATCGGCATGAACAGGTTTTTGCCCTTTTGGTCCGTTTTCTTTTGCACGTTCTTGATCGCTTTTTTAATTTCTTCCGCGACGAAATCCTGCAAATTTTCCGTTTCTTCCAGGAACGCCCGCAAAACTTCGGGCACCTGTTCCCCTTTCAATACTTCCTCTGCTTCTTCATTATACGTGACTTCTTCCTTAAAAAACAACTCGGAAAGGGGCAAAATTTCCGCCCCGTAGCTCATTTGTTCCTGATACAGGGCAACCAGTTTGCGGACGAATGCCATTTCTTCTTCCGACGGTTCCGGGCTGACCCGGCCGGCTTTGATCAAATGGGGCAAAGCCAGGCGGACGACCGTGTCCAAATCGGCTTTTTTCATATATTGATTGTTCATCCACGCCAATTTTTTCGTGTCGAAAACGGCCGGCGACTTGGAAAGCCGGTCCGGATCGAATTGGCGGATGAACTCTTCCTTCGAGAAAATCTCTTCTTCGCCGACGGGGGACCATCCCAACAGGGCGATGAAATTGAACAGGGCCTCCGGCAAATAGCCCAGTTCTTCGTATTGTTCGATAAACTGGATGATCGTTTCATCCCGCTTGCTCAATTTCTTCCGGTTTTCGTTGACGATCAAGGTCATATGGCCGAAAACCGGCGGTTCCCAGCCGAATGCCTCGTAGATCATCAATTGCTTCGGGGTGTTGGAAATATGGTCGTCGCCGCGCAGGACGTGGGTAATTTTCATCAGGTGGTCGTCGATGGCCACGGCGAAATTGTAAGTCGGCATCCCGTCCTTCTTCCGGATGACCCAATCGCCGATGCCGTCGGATTCGAAGGAGACTTCGCCCTTGACCATATCGTTGAACGTATAAACCTTTCCGGAAGGAACTTTAAAACGGAGGCTCGGCTTTCTTCCCTCTTTTTCCAAACGTTCCTGTTCCTCTTTCGTCAAATGGCGGCATTTGCCCGAATATCTCGGCATTTCCCCGCGGCTTAAAGCCCGCTGCCGTTCTTCCTCCAGCTCTTCTTCCGTGCAATAGCATTTATAGGCCAGCCCGCGGTCGAGGAGCTCCCGATAATATTTTTCGTAGATGTGCAGCCGTTCGGACTGGCGGTAAGGCCCGTATTCCCCGCCGACATCCACGCTTTCGTCCCAATCGATCCCCAGCCATTTCAAATATTTCAGCTGGCTTTTTTCGCCGTCTTCGATATTCCGTTTCAGGTCGGTATCTTCGATTCTTATAATAAATTTCCCGTTTTTGCTTCTGGCAAACAGGTAATTGAAAAGAGCCGTTCTTGCGTTCCCGATATGCAAATGCCCCGTAGGACTGGGCGCATACCGCACGCGGACTTCTGACATGGAATCGTCCCTCCAATTCTTTTCGCTCAAAACCTTTCCTTTTCTTCCGCTTTCGTCCGGAAAAATTTTTCACCTTTTCCGGAAAGCATTACGGGGATCCGACCCCGTTTTCCAGCAACACCGCCGCCAAGGCGGCGATTCCCTCTTCCCTGCCGGGAAACCCCAGGCGCTCCGTCGTCGTCGCCTTCACGTTCACCCGGTCGGGTTCCGCTTCCAGCAGCTTCGCGATCCGTTCCTTCATTTCCGGGATATAAGGCGCCAATTTCGGCTGTTGGGCGATGACCGTGCAGTCGCAATTGACCAGCCGGTACCCTTCTTGCTTGGCCATCTCCCAAACTTGTCCCAGCAGCCGGCTGGAATCGGCGTCTTTCCATTTCGGGTCGTTGTCGGGAAAATGGATGCCGATATCGCCGCGGCCGATGGCGCCTAAAACCGCATCGGCGATGGCGTGCAGCAAGACATCCGCATCGGAATGCCCCAACAGGCCATGGGAATGGGGGATGGTCACCCCGCCGACGATCAGTTTTCTGCCTTCCGCCAATCGATGAACGTCAAAGCCTTGTCCGATTCGGTACATAGCTATTCTCCTTGATCGATCCTTTCCAGCTTTCTCTTTTTCACAATCGCCTCGGAAAAATACAAATCCTCCGCCGTTGTTATCTTTATATTATCGTAATTTCCCGGCACGAGGGCAACTTTTTTCCCCATCCGCTCCACCAGGCTGGCGTCATCCGTTCCGAGGAAGCCGTCCCTCTCCGCTTTCCGGTGCGCTTCCAAGATCAGGGGATAGGTAAAGGCCTGGGGGGTCTGGATCATCCAGAGGGATGAACGTTCCAACGTCTCCAGAATAAAGCCTCCCTCCGCCCTTTTCACCGTATCCTTCACGGGGACGGCCAAGACCGCCGCCTCATGTTTTTCCACCGCCGAAAGCAAATCCTCAATCTGCTTCCGTTCGACGAAAGGGCGGGCGCCGTCGTGGATCACGACGGCGGAAGCTTCCTTCACCGCCTTTAATCCTTCATACACGCTGTGCTGCCTCTCCTTGCCTCCCCTGACCAAAGCCTGCACCTTCTTTATCCGATAAAGGCGGAGGGCCTCCTCCATTTCCCGCCTGTCCTTTTCGTTGACGACCAGAACGATGCCTTTGCACAACGGATCCTCTTCAAAAACTTGCAGCGAATAGATGAACAGGGGCTTCCCGAAAATGCTCAGCAGCAGTTTGTTCTTGCTGGCTCCCATCCGCCGCCCCGATCCGGCCGCAGGCACTATCGCAACATATTCCATCGATCCGTCCCACACTTTGCATAAATTAAGGAGATCCGGTTTAAAGATCTCCCTTCCATCTCTTATTATAATGCTTTTTCTAAAATTTTGGGCTTCGCAAAAATCATTCTGCCCGCCGACGTTTGCAAAACGCTTGTCACGAGGACGTTCACCGTTTTGCCGATGAAGCTTCTTCCTTCTTCGACGACGATCATCGTTCCGTCATCCAAATAGGCGACCCCTTGATTTTCTTCTTTTCCGTCCTTGATGACATGCACGACCAATTCTTCGCCGGGAAGGACCACCGGTTTTACGGCGTTGGCCAAATCGTTTATGTTTAATACCTTCACATTTTGCAATTCGCACACTTTGTTCAGATTATAATCGTTGGTGACGACAGTGCCGTTCGTCTTTTTCGCCAGCTTGATCAATTTGCTGTCCACTTCCTGCACATCATCGAAATTCCCTTCATAGATTTCGACTTTGATGGGCAAATCCTTTTGGATCCGGTTTAAGACGTCAAGCCCCCTTCTTCCCCGGTTGCGTTTGAGGGCGTCGGAAGAGTCGGCGATATGCTGCAGCTCCTCCAGCACGAATTGGGGAATGACGATCGTCCCTTCGATGAAACCGGTTTGGCAAATATCCGCGATCCTGCCGTCGATGATGACGCTCGTATCCAAAATCTTTAAATGGTTCCCTTTTTTCAAGCCCTCTTCCTCGGCCTGTTTCTTCCGCACCGAGCGGGAAACGATGGAATTCACCAGTTCCTCCCTCTTTTTGAATCCGACCTGGAAGCCCAAATAACCGAAAAACAAGGTCAGCAGGATCGGCGCGATCTCGGTAAGGACAGGGATCTGGATCGCGTTCAAGGCAAACCCGATCAGATAGGCGACAATCAAACCGATGATGAGGCCGATCGTTCCAAACAAAAGATCGAGAGGGGGGGCCTTCAACAAGGATTCTTCAATCCATTTGATGAAATCGACGACATAAGGAACCGCCCAGAAGGTAAGAAAATAAAATAAAATAGCGCCAAAGAGTCCCAATGTATAAGGATTGTTGATAACGATCAGATCGCCGAAGCCGGCAAAGTCCAACACATACGGGAAAAAGAAAATGCCCACCGTCGCACCAAACAGCAAAAAGCCGATTTGTACGATTCGAACTAACATGGATTCACCCCCTTAACTCATTATAAACAATTTCATTATTTTAAAACGTTATATTACACAATTATTTACATTTTGTTACTGGAATGCAAACTTATACTAATTTACGAAAAAACGAGGGAAAGTGTTTCATTGATCGTCGATACCCCGATCAATTGCACTCCGTCAGGAGCGGAAATTTTTCCCAGATTGTTTTTCGGCAAAAAGATTCGCTCAAATCCCAATTTGGCCGCTTCCGAGATCCTTTGATCGATGCGGGAAACCCTTCTCACTTCGCCGGTCAGGCCCACTTCCCCGATGAAACAATCCTTCCGTCCGGTGGGCCGATCGCGGAAGCTGGAAACGATGCTGACGGCGATGGCCAAATCGATGGCCGGCTCATCCAGTTTTACGCCGCCGGTTACTTTCAAATAGGCGTCCTGATTTTGCAGCAACAGCCCCGCTCTTTTTTCCAAAACGGCCATCAGCAGGGAAACCCGGTTTTGATCAATGCCCGTCGCCATTCGTCGCGGATACCCGAACACGGTGGGGGTGATCAGCGCCTGAATTTCCACCAAAATCGGCCGTGTGCCTTCCATGGAAACGACGACGGTGGACCCGGAGGCACCGGAGGACCTTTCTTCCAAGAATAATTCGGACGGATTCTCCACCTCTTCCAATCCGGTGTCCCGCATTTCGAAAATGCCGATTTCATTTGTGGATCCGAAACGGTTTTTCACCGCCCGGAGGATGCGGAAGGTGTGGTGCCGCTCCCCTTCAAAATACAGCACCGTATCGACCATATGCTCCAATATTTTCGGGCCGGCGATCGCCCCTTCCTTCGTCACATGGCCGACGATGAAGACGGGAATGCCGTACGTTTTCGCCATCCTCATCAATTCTCCCGTACATTCCCGCACCTGGGAAACGGAACCCGGCGCCGAAGCGATATCGGGATGATAGACGGTCTGGATCGAATCGATGACGGCAAAATCCGGTTTCAATTGCCGGATGGCGGCATCAATATCCGCCAAATTGGTCTCCGCATAAACAAATAATTGATCGCTTCGGATGGAAAGCCGCTCCGCCCGCAATTTTGTCTGCTGGACCGATTCCTCCCCCGAAACGTACAGGACCTTCTTCCCCTGTTCGGCCAGCTGATGGGAGACTTGCAGCAACAGGGTCGATTTCCCGATGCCCGGATCGCCGCCGATCAGGACAAGGGATCCGTTCACGATCCCGCCGCCGAGAACCCGGTTGAACTCCTTCGAACCGGTTAAAATCCGTGATTCCTCGGGCGCTTCGACCGCATGGATGGGGACCGCTTTGACTGCCCGGCCGCCGTCCGGGACGCGGTCCGCCCATCGCCCGGATCTCCCGGTTTCCGAAAGCTCTTCGGCCAGCGTGTTCCATTGCCCGCATCCCGGGCAGCGCCCCATCCATTTCGGCGATTCGTACCCGCAGTTTTGACAAACGAACTTCGTTTTGACCTTCGCCATCCTGAACCCCTTCATCGATTTATTGAAAAATGGAAGAGGCAAAACAGACTTGCCCCTTCCTCAGTCTACCTCGTTGAGCGCGGGAGTTTTTACGACAAATCCGTCGTTCTCGTAATCGATGGTGACTTTTCGGCCGGCCAGAATCTTTCCTTTTAACAGTTCTTCGGACAACAGATCTTCGATATGTTTTTGAATGGCCCTCCGCAGCGGCCTTGCCCCGTATTCGGGGTCGTAACCGATATCCGTGAGTTTTTCTTTCGCCCGATCCGTGATCGTCAAATCGATATGCTTCTCCTTCATCCGTTCGATGACCGTGTTGCACAGCAGGGATACGATTTGTTTCAAATGATGTTTTTCCAGGGCGTGGAACACGATAATTTCATCGATCCGGTTCAAAAATTCGGGGCGGAAGGTCCGCTTCAGTTCTTCCATGACCCTCGTTTTCATCTCTTTATAATCCTGGCCGCCGTCCTGGAGGTTGAATCCGACGTATTTGTTTCTTTTCAGCGATTCGGCTCCGACATTGGACGTCATGATCAGGATCGTATTCCTGAAATCGACGGTTCTCCCCTTCGAATCGGTCAGACGTCCGTCTTCCAATACTTGCAGCAGGATGTTGAAAACATCCGGGTGGGCTTTTTCAATCTCGTCCAGCAGGATAACCGAGTAGGGTCTCCGCCGCACTTTTTCCGTCAGCTGTCCGCCTTCTTCATAACCGACATAACCGGGAGGCGCCCCGACCAAGCGGGATGTGGAATGTTTTTCCATGTATTCCGACATGTCGATCCGGATCATGGCGTTTTCGTCGCCGAACATGGCTTCGGCCAAAGCGCGGGCCAATTCCGTTTTCCCGACGCCGGTCGGACCCAAAAAGATGAAGGATCCGATGGGCCGTTTCGGATCTTTCAGGCCGGCCCTGGCCCTCCTTACCGCCTGGGCCACCGCTTTGACCGCCTCTTCCTGGCCGATGACCCGCTCATGCAGGATGTCCTCCAGCTTCAACAATTTTTCCGTTTCCGTCTCGGCCAGTTTGGTGACCGGAATACCCGTCCAGCTGGATACAACCCGGGCGATATCCTCCACCGTAACCTCGCTGTTTTCCTTCCCTTGTTTTTCTTTCCAGGCCTTTTTCGTCGCCTCCAGCTCCTCCCGCAACCGCTGCTCGGAATCCCGGAGGGCCGCGGCCTTTTCAAATTCCTGGCTTTGCACCGCGGCATCCTTTTCCTTGCGGATTTCCTCCAGTTTCATTTCCAATTCCTTTAAGTTGGGAGGAGTGGTGAAACTCCTCAGCCTTACTTTCGATCCCGCTTCGTCGATCAAGTCGATCGCTTTGTCCGGCAGGTAACGGTCAGTAATATAGCGGTCGGACAGGCGAACGGCGGCTTCGATCGCCTCGTCGGTAATCGCGACCCGGTGGTGGGCCTCATAACGGTCGCGCAGCCCTTTCAAGATCTGGATCGTCTCTTCCACCGTCGGTTCTTCCACCATAATCGGCTGGAACCGTCTTTCCAAAGCGGCATCCTTTTCAATATATTTGCGGTATTCGTCCAATGTGGTGGCGCCGATGCATTGCAATTCGCCCCTCGCCAGGGCAGGTTTCAAAATATTGGATGCGTCGATCGCCCCTTCCGCACCCCCGGCCCCGATCAGCGTGTGAAGTTCATCGATGAACAAAATGATATTCCCCGCCTGGCGGATTTCATCCATCACCTTTTTCAGGCGGTCTTCAAACTCGCCCCGATACTTGGTTCCGGCTACCACCGTCCCCATGTCGAGGGTCATCACCCGCTTGTTCCGCAAGATTTCCGGAACTTCGTTATTGACGATCTGCTGGGCCAACCCTTCCGCGATCGCCGTCTTCCCGACCCCCGGTTCGCCGATCAGGACCGGATTGTTTTTCGTCCTCCTGCTCAGCACTTCGATGACCCTTTGAATTTCCTTGCTGCGGCCGATTACCGGATCCAGGTTTCCTTCCCTGGCGATCTGGGTCAGATCCCTGGCAAGACTGTCCAACGTGGGGGTGCTCACATTCGCCTGCGGGTTTCCGCCGTGGGGGGACGTGTCGCTCGATCCCAACAATTGCAGCACCTGTTGACGGGCTTTGTTCAAGTTGACGCCCAAATTGCTGAGCACCCTCGCGGCTACCCCTTCCCCTTCCCGGATCAAACCGAGAAGGATATGTTCGGTTCCGACGTAGGAATGACCCATTTTTCTCGCTTCATCCATCGATAATTCGATCACTTTTTTCGCGCGGGGCGTATAGGGGGGAGCCTGGGTGTAAGCGGCGCCGGTGCCGATTAATTTTTCCACCTCACTTTGAATTTTATCAGGCGTGATCCCGAGGGCAAATAGTGCTTTAGCCGCAATTCCCTCCCCTTCTCGGACAAGACCCAACAAAATGTGTTCCGTTCCGACATTATTATGGTTTAATCGAATGGCTTCCTCCTGGGCAAGAGCCAATACCTTCTGGGCTCGCTCCGTAAATCGGCCGAAAAGCATGTCCTCATTCCTCCTTTAATTCAAATGGGTGGCAAAGTTCAGCCGTTCCCGTATCAGGGCGGCCCGGCGGACGTCCCGTTCAAAGGGCCGCAAGGGGCCTCCGGCATGGTGCTGCAGGAAAGCCGGTTGGGTCAGAATCATCAATTCATTGAGGACCGTTCTCGGGATATTTTTGATATAGCCCATGTCGATCCCCAAACGGACGTCGGACAGGCATTGGGCCGCTTCCTTGGATTCGATGATCCGGCTGTTCATCAGGACGCCCAGCGAACGGTAGACTTTATCTTCCAATTGGATGCCGGAAGTTTTTGCGATCGCCTCCCGAGCCGCCCGTTCCTGTTCAATGATCTGCTCGACGGCGCCGGTCAGGTCCACCACGATATCCTCTTCCGACTTTCCTAAGGTGATCTGATTGGAAATTTGGAAAATGTTCCCCAAGGCTTCGCTTCCTTCACCGTATATGCCCCGGACGACCATGCCCAATTGATTGATCGTCGGAATCAGCTTGTTGATTTGGTTGGTCAAAACCAGCCCGGGCAGATGGATCATCACCGAAGCCCGCAAACCGGTACCCACGTTCGTCGGACAGCTGGTCAAGTATCCCCTCGTTTCGCTGAAAGCGAAATCCAAATGTTCTTCCAGCTGATCGTCCAGATAATTGGCCAGATACAAGGCTTCCTTCAGTTGCAGGCCCGGATAGATGCACTGGATGCGAATATGGTCCTCTTCATTGATCATGATGCTGATCTTTTCATCTTCCGACAGCAGGCAGGCGCCGCAGGACGAGTCTTCCGCCAAATGGGGGCTGATCAAATGTTTCTCCACCAGCACCCGCCTTTCGAGGGGATCGAGATCATCCATTTTTATTATTTCCAATTGTTTTTGATTATCACTCAAGATGAGGGGGGCTACATTTTCGATCGTCTGGACGACCTGCATCGCCTCATCCTGGGAAAACTTGGTCGGAAACAAAAAATCCTTCAAATTTCTGGCCAGGCGGATCCGCGATGTCAGCACGATATCCGATTGGGGCCCGTTTCCGTTCATCCAATAGCTTGCGGATTGATTCAAAAACCGTTCCAATGACATATTTATTCTCCATCCTCCCGGTTGAACAACTGCTTCTCATAATATTTGATTTCATCCCGGACTTTTGCGGCCTCTTCAAATTCTTCCCGTTCCACCAATTTTTGCAACCTTTCTTTTAACGCCTCGATCCTTTTCCGGAGATGGACCGTACCGCCGGCCCGTTTCGGGATTTTGCCGCCGTGGTTCCAATTTCCCCCATGAAGCCGTTTCAACAGGGGGGTCAATTGATCCTTGAAAGTTTCATAGCAATGAGAGCAGCCGAATTTCCCGATGTTCAAAAATTGTTGGAAAGTCAAGCCGCATTTCGTGCATTGCAGCAGGTCGTGGGCTTGAAAAACGTCGGCGTCCGCATGCTGAATGGACGGCGACATATTGAACAAATTCGCCAATATGTTGTTGAAGGTTAACGCCGGAGAATGGTTAAACATGAAAATATCGCCGTTTTCCTTGGCGCATTCTTCGCAAAGATGGATTTCCGTTTTTTCCCCGTTCACGATCTTCGTGAAGTGCATGGTGGCCGGCCTTTTTTGACATTCTTGACAGATCATATTTTACACCCCATTCTTGATCATTCGAAATGTCGCGATCCCGGAATCATTCGTACATCAACGCGGTTAACATGGCCTTAAGCAATCTTGCCCGCATCCGGTCCCGTTCCGGCAATTCCAGATAAATGACGGAACGGTCGACCACGCTCGACATGATTTTCCCTTCCCTTTCCGTGATGATTTTTTCTTCCATAAGCCGTTCGATGATCGCCGAAGCGCTCGATTGGGAAAGTTCATCACCGATGATGGACAAAAGCTGCTCCAGCAACTGGTATTCCGTATGGGGTTTTACCTTGATGATGCGAATGTACCCGCCGCCGCCCCGTTTGCTTTCCACCAAATAACCCCGTTCAATGGTGAATCTCGTGTTGATGACATAGTTGATTTGTGAAGGGACGCATTGAAATTTGCTGGCGATTTCGCTTCTTTTTATTTCTACAATCTCCGCATTGTTCCGTTCCAATACGCTTTTGATATATTCTTCAATGATGTCAGAAATATTCCTCATGAACTTCACCCCTACCTAATACCAGTACGATGAGGTTATTTGACTTTGACTATCTTTGACTTAATTTTATTATATAATTTTTCTGCATCATTGACAATATTTCTTCGTTGGCCGGACTGAGCAAACATGGCAATTTCCGTTCTTCGGGAAAAACGGCTGCGGGAAAGCGGCGGGGCAGCGAGAACGGCATTGGCCTGGAAACCCATCCGAAGAAAGCCGCGAGCATGGGGGCTGAGAAAACATGCAAAGAGGGCGAAAGGGCTGGACGGATTTGCCGAAGCAAGCAAAGCTTTCCGAAAAGCCCAACCGCGGGATCCCATGAGGGCAGCAGAACCGGCGGGAAACGCGGCGAAACCCGAGCCGGCCGCCGCCGAACCCGGCATGTTAAACATTCCTTATTTTTATTTTACCGTTTCTCATCTCAAAAAATATTGGGGGAAATCTTTGGAGAGATGAAAAAATCTGGCAGGAAGGGAAAATCCGGGGGATGGAAAGGCATAAATCCGGGCCGGAAGGGATGAAAAGCCTTGCCCTATATAGCAAAAATCCCGCCGTAAAGGCGGGATTTTCGGCTGCCCGGCAACGACCTACTCTCGCAGGGG
>SPLK01000074.1_pt1 | contig 58438 bp, 46 predicted proteins | sample 2456111 | NCBI WGS metagenome assembly SPLK01 (sample SAMN11156906, study PRJNA527647) | hot springs metagenome | biome: Geothermal region; feature: Hot spring; material: tree branch in hot spring; isolation source: hot spring sediment rich in lignocellulosic material ... | reverse complement strand
TATACAGGACAAGAAATTTGCATCATCGGGCAGGGCTTTTCTTTTTTTGACTTGCCCGTTTTATGGTAGAGGATCCCCCTGTCCATCCCTTCTTTAACCCGTTCATTGGCGGCTTGTTTCACTGGATTGAACAAAGCCGGCGGCAGGGCGGCATGCGGTTTTATCGCCGCACTCCTTTCAAAAACTAAATCCGGGATGGGGATTTCATCCTTATTTCTTGACTCCTTTCCTTAATGTATTTTAAAATTACATATAATTACATAATGTCCTTAAAAATTCCGTTGAACGGGAGGGAACCACGTGAAGGATTTTTTTACAGTTGAGGAAGTGGCCGAATTGATCCAAATGCATCCGCGGACGATCCGCCGTTACATCAAGGAAGGAAAAATCAAGGCATCGAAGCTCGGCAAAGAATGGCGGATCCGGCGGGAACACATCGACCATTTGCTCAGGAAAAATACCGGAAAAATTTTGGATCACTCCAATGCGGAAATCCTCCAATTTATTCAAGGGGACGCGGACGAGGTAAACGATTATCCGACATGCGCCGTTTTGGATCTCAAAATGTCCGTGGCGGATGCGGTCAATGTGTCCGGATTGTTCATTATAATGATGAATGAAAGGAAACCGGAGGACGGAAAAGCGAAGTTCCAATATGTCTACGACCAGGAAAAACAAAGGAGCCGTTATATCCTTTGGGGCAGCCCTGCCTTTGTCGGGAAAATGCTGACGGAAGCGGGGCGAATGCTGGAAGGAAAGAACAACGGAAAAATATGAAACGAAAGGAGAAAGGAAGTTGGTGGATATGTATGCATGGCAAGATGCGCTGGTATTGGCCGGTTCCATCCGGGAACGCATGCGGGAAGAAAGATTCCAATCCATTTGGCCGGATTTCAAGCCATATCCCTTTGCCTTTTTTGACAGGGAGAATGTGTATTTATGCGGCCACCCCAATCCGCCCGGCCATTTTGCGGAAAATGGAGGGGTCCATGTCGGCCCATGGGATCCCAGGTTTGTTGCCAATACATTCATTGAATTGGAAAGGGAACCGACGGCCATATTGGATTTGTCGACCGTCCGGCCGGATATGGAACCTGCAAGGCTTTTTGCCATGATTGTCCATGAAATGTTCCATGCTTATCAAAAATCGATGGATTACAGAAGATGGAGCAACGAATGGCTGTATATGGTTTATCCGCAGCTGAAGGAAAATATTGCCCATCGGATCGCGGAAAGAAGAGCCCTCCTTCGCGCATTGCTTGAAAAAAATTCGGATGAAAAACGGAACCGGGCCGCCGAATTCATCGGGCACCGCGAATATCGAAGAGCTTTAATCAAGGAATGCCTGGATTATGAACTTGGCCATGAGAGTTACGAAGGATTGGCCTTTTATGTCGAGTCTAAGGCCTTTGAACAAGAATCCGGCAAAGGGAAAGAAGCGGTTTTGGAGATCTTTTTCGAGGATTTTGAGGAACAATCCGGCACGTTGTATCATTTGCGGAGGAGCTGTTATGCCGCGGGAATGGCGATCGCCCGCTTGCTGGATGACCTTTTCCCGGGATGGCAAGGAGAATTTCTTGAAACATCCGGTTATTTATATGATTTTTTCGCCGAAAAAATCGGGAGGACGGAACCGATCTCGGACACGGATCCGGAGGCGGAAAAGCAGGCCGCGCGTCTCCTGGAACAAGAATTGACGGAGAGGGACCGGGAATTTGACCAATTTTATAGTCAGGACGGGTATCTCGTCCAAATCAAAGGGAACCTTACAATTGCCGGATTCGACCCGATGAACCTTTTGCCCAAGGGGGAGCTGCTGCTTCATAAGCGGATGCTGAAGTTTTCCTCCAATAACAAGGAATATTTTTTGGAGCAACCGGTTGTCACGATCATGAATGGAGAAAATTTGTCCTGCCGGGAGCTGCAGTTCTTTAGCCGGGGAAAACCGGAAATCAAGGACGGCAAGGCTTCGGTTCCGGGATTGACGGAGGAGCTCCTTTTAGATGGAATCACCATTGAGGCGGACCGTGAGAAGCTTGAATAAAGTGTAATGTTTATTGGAGTCCTTAGTGGTCGACGATGATCAACGGGTGATGCAAGCGGCCCGCGGAAGTTTGAAGCGGAAATATGCGAGTGGCTGACGGATATTTCCCTTGCTCTTTGTTCGGAAGAATCGCCAATACGCGGGACGACGTTCATCCTTTTCTGTCGGCCCAACGATGGATTGTCCGACATTTCAATCGGATGGTTCAACATCCGCAAAAAATTTTCAACAACCCATGGGACTGTTCAACATCTTCGGAGATTCGTCTATCATTTTTTGATTTATGTTCATCTTGAACAAAAATTTGTCCGACATCAAAGAAAAAATAACCATCATCCTTGAAGTCCATCATCCCAAGAAAAATGTCCATCATCGTCCAGCCGTCCATGGCGGCCAACACCCGATTCCGTATTTCAAACCTTGCGGAAATGAAATGGAAAAAATGTAAGCCCACAACCTATTCATCTAAAATTCGAACAGGCCGGGCGCCGATCGTTGTCGGGACATGTATGGAACGTCCCGGAAAGCGAAGGGGGAAGCAAAGCGGGGGAGAAAGGAAGGGAAAAGCGATGGGGAGCCGAAGGACGGGAGCCCTTTCCGGAAAAATAAACTTCCGTGGAGCAGGTGGACCGGTTCCCTATCAGTGCAGGAACCGACCTTCCGGAAAAAGAAATTCCCGTAAAGCCCCCTCTTAATCCCCCGTGCTCCCCGCGATTTATCCCGTTTCTTCCCCGTCGTACAGCCCCCGTTGGATGATCAGCTCGATCGGCTTTTGCCGAGGGATGAGGATCTCCGCATCCCGTCTTTTTTCCCTTACCTTTTGGACCAGTTCATGCCGGATCCGTTCGTTGTTTTGCAAAACCCCGCCGAGGAGCAGGAGCTTGAAGGATTTTTCCCCGATACCCGCCTTTTCCGTGACGGCCTCAACGAGAAGGAAGAGTTCGGAAGCGGCTTTTTCCAAAATCCTGCGGCTGACCGGATCCCCCAGCGTGCAGGCCTGTTCCACAATCACCGACAAGGCGCTGACCTCGTCGACGGAGTAATGGGGACCGTATGCCCAATTGTACAGCTGTTCATGGTTGGCGAAGCGGAGATGCTTAAGGACCAAGTCCGACAAAACGGTGGTTTTTTCCCGGCCATCGTGCATCCTTAGCACGGCCCGGACGGCTTCCTTGCCGATCCAATAGCCGCTTCCCTCGTCCCCGAACCGGTGGCCCCAGCCGCCGGACCGGTAAAAATTTCCTTTTCCGTCGTGGGCGAAGGCGATGGATCCGGTTCCGGCGATCAGCAGGACGCCGGGGGACTGTTTCGTTGCCCCGATCAGCGTGGACAGGGCGTCGTTTTCCACGAGCAATTCTTCAATTTGGATGCCGCTTGTTTGGACGGCTCTCCGGACAAGACCTTCCACCAGCGTTTGATCTTTGGCCGTGTCGATCCCCGCCAGGGCAAATACCCCGCGCCGAATCCGGTAATCCTTTCTGCCAAGCCCGAGCCGGTCTTCCAGGGCGGAGGCGGCTTGCCCGAGGACGCGGGCCAGCGTTTCTGCGGCGCTTTCCTCTCCCGCCGCCTGGTAGTTGGAGGCGCCGCCTTTTCCTTTCGCCAAAATTTTTCCCGTTTTATCGGTGATGACCGCATCGGTCTTCGTTCCGCCCCCGTCGACGGCCAAAAGGGGAAAAACGGCCGGGGAACGGTTTTCCGCGGAGCCGGAAAGCTGTTCCGGCATCATCACCTGGTTCCTTTTCCCGCCGGTGCCGGGCGCATGAAGTTTCCCGCCGTCCTTGCCGGTCCGGGCGGATCCACTTTGACCGTCTTCGGGGGAGAAGAAAGGGAGGAACGGCCTACTCATTCTCCCTCACCCATTCCGCAAAAATTTGTTCGATCTGTTCCCGCTTTTCTTTCAGCCGCTTCCCTTTTTCTTCCGCCCATTTTTCCAGCTCTTCCTGTTGCCGGATCCGTTCCCGGACCGTATTTGTCATTCTTTCCGGGCTCGGTCCTCCTTCCAGCGACCGGATCCGGACGAAATGGACCGGGTCCAGGGCGTTTTTGAATTGTTCTTCGGTGATGGACAGTTTTCTTCCGATGATTTTCTCGGCGTGACGATTCAAAAGGTCGAGGTGGAAATCGTCCAGGGATTCCTTTCCTTCGGAAGACAGTTCCCTCACGGCGGCGCTTACGATTTCATGGGCCTTCCGGAAGGAAAGGCGGTCGGTTCGCACCAACGTGTCCGCCAGTTCGGTGACGTTGGCAAAGCTTTTCTTCGCCCGCTCCAGCAGTTTTTCCCGGTTCACTTCCATCGTCATTAAAACCCCGGCAAAGAGCCCGTAGACGTTTTGCAGGCAGTCGATGGCTTTCCACATATAGGGCTGCATGTCATCTTCCGTATCGACGATGTCGCCGAAGGGGGTGTTGTGGATCATCGTCAGCACCGTTTGCGCGTTGCCGGCAACGGTGGACAGCAAAGAACGGATGTGTTCGATGGATACCGGGTTCCGTTTTTGCGGCATGATGGAACTGATCTGGACAAAGGGGGAAGCCAGTTTCAGGCAGCCGAATTCCTGCGTTCCCCACAGGAGAAAATCTTGGGCGGAACGTCCCAGATTGATTCCCGCCAGTTGGACGGCGGCGGCGGTTTCCCCGATGTAATCCGCGCCGGCGACCGCATCCCAGGCGTTGTCGATCATGTCTTCGAAGCCCAACAATTCCTGCACCCGCTTCCGGTTGATCGGGAATCCGGAAGTGGTTAACGCCGCGGCGCCCATGCTGCTGCGGTTCACCGTCTGATAGGCGGCCATCAGCCGCCGGATGTCCCGCGTCAAGACGTCGGTCATCGCGTTGAAATAGTGGGCCAGGGTCGTCGGCTGGGCCTGCTGGGTGTGGGTATACCCGATCATGACCGTGTCGATGTGTTCGGATGTGAGTTCGATCAAACATTGGCGAAAATTCAGGGCCGCCTGAATCAGGTTGAGCAGTTTTTCCCTTAACGTCATCCGGTAGATGGCGATGCCCATGTCGTTTCTGCTGCGGGCGATGTGGAGATTGCCGGCGATGTCCCCGGCTTCTTCGATCAAAAAATGTTCGATCTGGAAGAATAAATCTTCAAAAGAAGGATCATACGGATGTTTTTTCCATTCGCCGATGTCGATCTTTTTGATCGCCCGGTAAATGTTTAACGCTTCGTCTTTGGCGACGATCCGTTGTTCGACGAGCATGATCAGATGGGCCAAGTGGATCTGGATCATCGGAAGAATGAAGTTTTCCTTGGCGTGGTTGAATGCGGGCTCCAGCACCAGTTTTTTGTAGGTTTTTGCAGGGAATTCCGTTCCTTCCTTTTCAATGATTTTTTTCCGAACCTTCGAATCCATATGGAACATCCCTTTCCAGTTCTGTTATCGTTTTTCCTTTGCTTGATGCATTGGACGGCCTTTCTCCCATCCCCATCGCAAAAAAACGTTGGGTGAGCCGGGGCCGTTTCCCGCATCGGAAGGCATCGCCCGGCGGAAGGCGTCAGGTTCCGGGAACGGCCTTGCGTCCGCTCCGGAAGAACTTGTCGGCGGGAATCCGATGTGGGTGATTTACACGAAAACGGCCTCGCGTCCTTTCCGGAAGAGCCCCATGGCCACAGGAATATGGATGGGGCAGCGTCCTTCTCCTGCGGAAAGGACGAATACCGCGGCCGGGGAGACGGGGCGGCGGCCCCGGTCCTTCCGGTGAACCGCCGCGGACTTCGGGGCCGGCAGGACGGCCGGCGGACTCATGCGCCTGTCCGCCTCCATGCCGGTCTTTCCTTAAGCGGGATGCCGCGTCTTTTTCAGCGGGCGGGTCGGCCCTACATCGTGCTTGCCTTTCCGCCCGTGATTTTTTGGGAGACGAACAGGACGATGATGATCAAAGCGACTTGCAATACGCCATATGCGCACGCGGTTCCGAATTTGAAGGCGTACATCTTTTGCCAAATGGCCACGGAAAGGGGCATCGTGTGGACATTGTAGATCAAAATGGATGCGACGAACTCGCCGATCCCCTGCACGAAGGCGAGCAGGGTGCCGGCCATGATGCCCGAAAAGGTGATGGGCAATATCACCCGCCGGAAGGCGTACCACCAATTGGCGCCCAGGCTCCTCGCCGCGTCTTCGATCGATTGGTCCATCTGCATGAGGCTTGCGGCGGTGTTTCGGAAGACCAAGGGCAGCTGCCTGACAAAATAGGCGAGGGGCAAAATCCAAAAGGTGCCGATTAAAACTTGATTGAAACTGAAAACGGAGGGGGTGCTGAAGGCCGCGATCAAATTGACGGCGACCACCGTTCCGGGCAACGCCCAAGGCACCATGATCAGGATGTCCATCAGCGTCTTTCCTTTGAAATTCAGGCGGACCATGGCGTAGGCGGCCGCGACGCCGAAAAGGACGTTTCCGATCACCGCGGCGGTGCTCATCTTGATGCTGTTCCAAATCGGACGCCAGGTCATCGGATCCGTGAACAGGTCGACATAATGCTGCAAGGTGTAATCGGTCGGGATGATTTGCACCGTCCACTTCCCGTCGACGGAGAAGGAGATCAGGGCGATGACGAGGATCGGCAATAACAGCACGATGACCCCGATCACGGAAAGGAACATGGAGACGTATTTCATCAGCGGGGATCGGACTTCCGTGCGGTGGACGCCGAGCCCCTTGCTTTGATTTTGGTAATTTTTCCGCCCCTGGTACCATTTCATGATGATCAAAAAGGCGATGGACACGATGGAAAGAATGGTCGATTGGGTGGCGGCCATATCCAGGTTCCCGTTGGTGCGGGAAAGGTAAATTTGCATCGTCATCGTCCGCTCCACGCCGAACATGAGCGGAGCCGTATAGGAAGCCATGGAAATCATGAAGACAAGCAAAGACGAGGCGACCATGGCCGGCGTGAGCATCGGCAGAATGACCTTCGTCCAGATCCGGAATCGGCCCGCACCCAGGCTGGTGGCCGCTTCTTCCAAGGACGGATCCAGATCCTTGATGGCGGCGGAAGCGCTCAAATAAAAATAGGTATACATCGTAAAGGTGTGAACGACGATGACCCCCCAAATCCCCCGCAGGGCAAAGGGGACTTCCGGCAAATCGAAAAGGGACTGGAACAGGCGGGGAAAAATGCCGCTTTCGCCGTATAAAAACATGAAGGACAAGGAGCCGATCAACGGCGGCAAGGCCATCGGCACCAGGACGAGCACCGACAGGATTTTCCTTCCGGGAAAATCGTATCTTTCCAGCAGGAAGGCCATGGTAACGCCGACGATGGCGCAGGTGATGACGCTGACGACGGAAATCAATACGCTGTTCACCAGGGCTTCCGTGTTCGTCGTGTTTCCTTCGCCGAAAAACTTGAGATAGTTGGCGAAGGTCACATTGCCATCCTGATCGACGACGCTTTGGACAAAGGTTTTATAAAGGGGAAAAATCACGTAAGCCAACAAAACCAAAAATAAAGGCGAAATCAGGACATACACAAAATACCTGGATTGGGCGATCCTGGACCAAAGGCCCGGTTTCAGGGCGGCTGCGTCAATTCCCTTCATGGTTTCACCTCTCATCTTCCACGAAGTATATGCCGTTTTCCGGAATGTGCAGCGTGATTCTGTCCCCGATGGACGGGATGGCGGAACCGGTGTTGATCACCATGACTTTCCATTCGTGTTTCGCCGTTTTGACCAGGTAGTTGATGCTGACCCCCGAAAATTCGGTGAATTGGACGGTCCCTTGAAAACTGTTCGGCCCTTCGCCGGGCTCGATCACTTCCGGGCGGATGGAAAGAAAGATCTTTTTTCCTTTCGAAAAGGTCAGATTCGGGGAAGCATTTTTTCTCCATCCTTGGAGGATCAGCCCGTCTTCGACCTCTACCGTTACCCGGTCATCGCCAACCTCCAGAACGGTGGCTTCCATGATGTTGGACTCGCCGATGAAGGAGGCGACGAACCGGTTGGCCGGGCGATTGTAAATTTCCTGGGGCGTGCCGACCTGCTGGATTTTCCCCTTGTTCATGACCATGATCCGGTCGGAAAGGGACATCGCCTCATGCTGGTCATGGGTCACATAGATGGTCGTGATGCCCAGCTCCACCTGCAGGCGCTTGATTTCCACCCTCGTTTCTTCCCGCAATTTGGCGTCCAGGTTGGACAAGGGTTCATCCAACAATAAAATATCCGGCTCGATGACCAGCGCCCTGGCCAGCGCCACCCGCTGCTGCTGGCCGCCGGATAATTCGGTGATCTTCCGCGATCCGTACCCTTCCAAATGGACGAGTTTTTGCGCCCGTTCCACTTTTTCTTTGATCGTTTTTTTCGGAAGTTTGCGGACTTCCAGTCCGAAGGCGATGTTTTCATATACGGTCATATGGGGGAAGAGGGCGTAATTTTGGAAGACCATCCCGATATTCCGCTTATTGGGTTTGACGTGGGTCACGTCCCTGTCGTCGAAATAGATTTTTCCTTTCGTCGGAAAATAAAATCCGGCAATCATCCGCAAAGTTGTCGTCTTTCCGCAGCCGCTCGGCCCCAAAAAGGTGAAAAATTCCCCGGACCGGATATGGATGTCGATATCTTCGACCCCGGTTACCTCTCCGAAGGTTTTGGTCACATGTTCCAATCGAACGCTCTTCATGAACAACACCTCTCCAGATGGAGAACAGGGTGAGCCGGGCTCACCCCATTCCGTTTCATTCTTGTTTACCCTTATGGAAAATACGGATGACGATCGGGCAGGGCTCAGTTCATGCCGTTTAATTCTTGCCCTTGATGTTTTCGTCCCAGTATTGCATCCATTCCATTTCTTTTTCGGTCAAGAGATTCCAATCGAGTTTCAGTTCCTTCAACTCCAGTTTTTTGTACCATTCGGGCATCTTTGCCGGGTCGATGTCCGTGCGGGACGGGATTTGATAGAGTTCTTCTGAAAGTTTGACGATCGTGTCCGGGTCGAACAAGAATTCATAGAAAAGTTTCGCGTTTTCCAAGTTTTTGGCCCCTTTGATCAAACCGACGGCATCCACCAGGATGGGAGCGCCGCTTTTCGGATACACGAAATCAAAGGGCTGATTGTTGGCATACTTTTGAATCAGGATATCCTGCAGGTTCCAGAGGGAGACCGTCCCTTCCTGACGGGCGAGCTTCAAGTACAGGTTGGTCGGGTCTTGGGCGTATTCCTTTGTATTCGCATCCAATTTCCGCAGCCATTCATAGCCCTTTTCCGGGTTGTTCGGATCCTGGCGGTAGATCATCGCCGAATAGATCGTCCGCATCGTTCCGGAGGGCAGCACGCCGCGGATGATGATTTTGTCCTTCCACTTCGGATCCAAAAGATCGTCCCAGTCTTGCGGCGCGGTTTCCGGGGTCAAAACGTCGCTGTTGATCATGATGACTTCCGGAAGCAGCATCTCCGCGTACCAATGCCCGTCGGGATCCTTATGCTCCGGTTTGATGGCCGAATCGAAACTCGGCTTATAGGGTTCCAACAAGCCTTCCTTCGTCGCCTGGACGAAAGCGGATTGGGTGCCGCCCCACCAGAAATCGGCGCCGGGGTTCGCTTTTTCACTGCGGACCCGTTCCAGGATTTCTTGGGCGCCCATCGTGAGGACGTTGACTTGGATGTCCGGATATTTTTCATTGAACATGGACACCACCTTGTCGACGACCGTTTGGTCGCGGGCCGTGTAAACGACCAGGCTGCCGGACGGTTTTTTGTCGCCGCCGTCATCCTTTCCGGAATTGGAAGATTCCTTGTTGCCGCATGCGGCAAGGGAGAGCAGCAGGATCAAGGAAATCAGGGAGAAAAATATCTTTTTCTTCAAACCGTATCCCTCCAAATCATGATTTGGTTTTGAAGCCGGTAATATGGAAATGGTCGAGGGCGAGATGGAAGGCTCCGTAGACGCCGGCCATCGCCCCCAGTCGGGTGATTTTCATTTCAGGCATCTTCGGAACATATTTTTCGATCATTCCCTTGAAACGTTCGAAGGATGATGCATCCAAATAGGCAAGTTCTCCCGCCAAAATGACGGCTTGCGGATCCAGGATGCTGATCATGTTGATGGCCGCCTTTGCCCAATGTTCGAGCACTTCATCCAACAATTGGTTCACTTTTTCTTCTTTTTTATGTTCCTGGATGGCCTTTAGAATGGAATCCCCCCTTTCAATGGGAATATGGAGCGCCTTCAATCGTTCGCTGATACCCATTCGGCCGAAATTGGCCTCAAAAACGCCGAGGTTCGAATTTTTATTGTTTTCGTCGCCGATCATCATAAAACCGATTTCCCCGGCGGCGGAGTGGAAGCCTCTGTAGCATTGGCCGTTCAAAAACAGGCCGCTGCCGATCCCGTTGCCGATAAACAAATAGATGAAATGATTGATATTTTTTCCTTGACCCTTATGAAATTCGCCGATCGTCATCAGGTTCACATCGTTTTCGATGACCACATCCAGATGCAAGCGCCCGGAAAGTTCCCGTTTCAGGTCGATATCGTTCCAATGGATCGTGGGGGATGTGGTGATGCTGTTCTCCGTTTCGCCGGCGATCCCCGAAACGCCGACGGCCATGCCCAATACCCGTCTCGGATCCACCTTTTCCGCCTCCAAGAGGGACCGCACTCCTTCGGCGATCCGGTCGATGATCCATTGGCCTTCGGCGGGGGAGGTGAACTCTTTTTTGACCATGTTCACGATTTCCCCGTTCATGTCTCCCAAAGCGACAAAAATCATTTCGTTTTCGATGAAACAGCCGACGACATAGTTGGACCGGGCGTTGTATTCGAGGAGGATGGGCTTTTTGCCGCCCCTTGATGGCCCGACACCGCTTTCAAAAACGATGCCTTCTTCGATTAATTCCTTGACGATTTCGGAAACGGCGGGTTTGCTGAGACGGGTTTTTTTCGCCAAATCCGCCCGGGATTGCTTCGGATGCCGACGCAATTCATTGATGATCAATTCCCGGTTCATCAATTTCACCATGACCGCGTCGGCCTTGTTCGATTCTTTCATGGAAGAAATTCACTCCTGTTACTATGGAAGGAAAATTTAAAAATCGCCACACCGCCCGAAGGGCGATCAGGATGCAGCGCGCCCGGCATGGGAAACATGTTAAGCATGTCCAAGCAAGCGAAATCCGGGATGGAGGATGTTCTAAGTGAATCTGCTAGGTTTTAAGCCTGTTCAAGCCAGTCGCATGTTCAAGTTTCATCCAATAGGTGGGTTTGAATGGCGGCCTGTTCCGGCAAGTGAAGGTTCAGGCGTGATCCGAACGGGTGAAACCCGGGCCGCACCTTGTTTAAGCGAGTGACAGGACATGATCCGGACGGGTCAACCCAACCGGCCGCACTTTGGGTTCAAGCAGGTTTGCGCAGGATCCGGGTGAAGTTCGGATTGTATCCTTTTCGGGCAAGCAGATTTAAAATTTGTGGGAACGAGATAGGTGCATTTTCTGCATGTTCAAGTTAGTAAACTTAACTAACTAATCAAGATTATAAAATGTAAGCGATTTCCGGTCAATACATTTTTAAAGTTATAAGAATAAAAAATTTTTCGGGGAAATCTCCGCCCGGGGGAGAAATTCCTTCGCAGGACGGGAAGTTTTGCTCCGGTTTGAGAAAATTTTGTCATGGAAGGCCGGCGGGTCTCCGTCCGTATCCTCTTTCCGAAGAACCCAGCCGGCCGCTTCCCGGGAAGGAGATCCCGGACGGAAAAAACGCCAAAGCGGTGCAGGAGACGGCAGGGGCCGGCCCGGTTTATCCGATCGCCCTTTGGAAACGGTACAACCAAATAAGAAAGGTCACGGCAAGGGCCGCTCCGGTGACCATCGACAGAAGGGCAAGTCCGAGGGCCAACGGGTCAGCCGGCGGAAAATCGCGCATGAGGAAAACAAGGAAGAAGTAACCGATAAAGACGGCCATGTAGATTTTGGAAAAGGTGTAGGTTTTTTTCCTCAGTTCATGCCGTTCCAGCTGGCGGGCAATGTCCAACATCATTTGAAAGAGAGAATAGATGAAAAGCAAAAAGAAAATGAAGGTGAATAAAGCATAGGCCAGGAGGAAACTGTCCGTCAGCAACGCCGTTTCAATCCGGAAAAAGGGAAGGAGGGAAAAAACAATGGAGATGCTTGCCCAAAGGGAAGCCTGCTCGGCCGTTTCTTTGATGGAATACTCCTTCGCCAAATCCCGAATCCCCCAGATTATCAACAAAAAAGCGGCCGGATCGGGCAAAATATCGATCCCCCACACGTAAATATCCAAAATCATCAGGATCAAACCGAAAATAATTTTTCCGAAAGGTTTTTTCAATTTAACGACCTCGCTTTTGCGATTTTCACAAAGGCCAAAGAACCGGGATCTGTTCTTTATTTTCTTTGCATGGGTGCTTTTCTTTAAAAGGAAAAAAGGGATCGGCGGTGTTCCTTTAAAGCAACAGTAACGGCGTCAAACGATTTTTCCCTTGGGGTCTCCCTGCCGTGGGACGGAGCGTTGCCTGTCCGGTTATCCGGGCAATCCGGAGCGGTGTTTTTTAAAAGGAGCCGGGCAAAAAACCAGCTTAGCTGTCCCGAAGTTGTTGCTTGCGCAGGCGGATGTTGAAGATAAGATTGATGCGTATTCTGCGGTAAATTTCAATTAATAACAGTATTCCATTCCATGAAAAAATTTCCTGCAAGGCTGGATAAAATGGGTTAAAATGACATTAGGATATGGCGTTGTCAAGGTTTTCCTTCCCGAGTTTTATAGAAAAAGAGGATGAAGCCTTGATAGAGTTCCAAAATCGTCCGGGGTTCGTTTGCAAGCAGGTCAAAGGCATGGCTTTACATCCGCGAAACAAGGCTTTGGAAAGCCGGTCCCGTTTCAAGTCAAAGGCTAAAGCGATAGCTTCACGCCGGGTTTGGGGCTGTCCGCCGTTGATCTGCTTCACAAGCCGTCGTCCGGGATTTTGAAAAAGAAGCGGCATGGTTTTCGGGTTCTGCACCAACATCAAGGGCGGGTTTCAAGATAATGGAACCACATCCCTCCTTTACGGGTGCGCGTTCTGCACGAACATCAACGGCAGATTTCTGGAGTATGAAAAAGATGCATACATCGTCTTCTTTTTCGAAGGCCTGCGTCCGCTCATAAGAAGCGCGGGAATTTATAGCAAGCGTTCGGGTTTTTCAAGGGGATCATTTTCCAGGATGGACCTTTTCTTTCCGTCAAATCCGCCTGATTTGTTTCGAAAGCTTTCCGCGAATGAGAATTCTGCCATGCAGGAGGCTGCTATGCGTTTAACCGTTCATTTTCAGCCGGAAAATGGAGAACTGATTTTACCGTTAAATTATGGCGAAATTTTGCAAGGGTTTTTGTACCGGTCCATTCATGATTTGGAGCTGGCGGATTTTTTGCACAATGAAGGATTTGCCAAAGACCGGCGGAAATTTAAATTGTTTACCTTCAGCCGCCTGGCCGGAAATTACCGGATCGATGCCGGGGCCAAACAGATCCGTTTCGAAGGCCCCATCCGCTGGCAGATTTCTTCCCTGTTGGATCGGCTGATTGCGGATCTCGGTCAAAGTTTTTTATTTCGGGAAAAGTTCACGATTCACGATCAGCCCGTTCGGATGGAGGAAACTTCCGTTCATTCCTTCCGCCCGGAGAAGCGGGAATCGTACCGGATCCGGATGCTGTCGCCCCTCACCGTTTTCTCTACCTACGAAGACGCCGCCGGCAAGAAGAAAACCCATTATTATTCGCCATCCGATCTGGCCTTTTCCGACATGGTGGAGAAAAATTTTTCCCATAAATACGAGGCCTATTACGGAAGGCCCCCCGAGGAACGGCTGCGGGTCAGGCCGGTGAAGGTCAGCCCGCGGGATAAGGTGGTGACCGTGTTTAAAGGCACGCGGATCACCGCCTGGAACGGCATTTACGAGATCGTCTGCCCGCCCGATTATTTGAAATTCCTGTATGATGCCGGGATCGGGGCAAAAAATTCCCAAGGGTTCGGGATGTTTGAGAGCGTGGAGTGACCGAACTTCAAATCCAACCCTAAGCATGACCGCGTTCGGGATGTTTGAAAAAGTGAAGTGAAGGGGCTCATGGTTTCGCGCGTGAAAAACGTTTTTATGGGCGGGGATGCCGGCGGAGTGCGGGAAATGGCGCCTTGGAACTAAAATTTTCGTAGTTTTTGTCAATAAATCATATTTTCTTATTTCTTTGCGCTTATGTTATATTTGTCTCGGCAACTTGTCGTCGACCCCCAATAGCGCATAAACACCGGGGGATCGACGACAAATCTATTTCGGAAAAATAATACTTGAAATCCAGTAAAATCAATGCTTCTCCGTATATTGCATAAAAATAATCCTAAAATTATAATACAAAATAAGGAGATTGGGAATTTTTTCAATCCTTGTTTTATCAACATTTTTTTGGGTTTGTATCTTACCTTTGAGGGATTGAAACAAAATCGAATTCTTCAGCGCCACCGCCATTTTCAATGTTTGTATCTTACCTTTGAGGGATTGAAACCGCCAATAATGAGCGATTCCTGTAGAAACTGTCCTTTCCAAGTTTGTATCTTACCTTTGAGGGATTGAAACCCAACAGAGGAACAAAAAATCACCAAACTTGTCAGAAATGTTTGTATCTTACCTTTGAGGGATTGAAACTTGTCTACCACTTTCGAAAGCAACATTTGCCCGTAATGTTTGTATCTTACCTTTGAGGGATTGAAACCAAGTTTGCCTCGCCGCTCTCAAAGCAGTAGGTGTGTTTGTATCTTACCTTTGAGGGATTGAAACACGGTCGGTGCTCCCCGACCGAGCATCATTTCGTTTAGTTTGTATCTTACCTTTGAGGGATTGAAACCACTACAACATTGACGACATACACGACATGTCCGATGTTTGTATCTTACCTTTGAGGGATTGAAACCGTCATTTTCAAACCCTTCCTGGGCGCCGGAAAGGGGGTTTGTATCTTACCTTTGAGGGATTGAAACCTTTTTCTATGGTGAGCTGATTGACGCCCTCACCGGAGTTTGTATCTTACCTTTGAGGGATTGAAACTCCGTTTCCATTTCTGCCGCCTTGGCTGCAAAAGTCGTTTGTATCTTACCTTTGAGGGATTGAAACTTCAACCTGATAATCCTGCTTCGCCCGGACGGTGGAAGTTTGTATCTTACCTTTGAGGGATTGAAACTGGCGATCTTTGGGTTGTTGTTTGGAAAGAAACTGGAGTTTGTATCTTACCTTTGAGGGATTGAAACCCAAAGTAAAAGGGGGATATATCTTGGAAAAGAAAAAGTTTGTATCTTACCTTTGAGGGATTGAAACTTCCTTTGCGAGTTTGGCTTCTAATCTTTTGAAACTCTGTTTGTATCTTACCTTTGAGGGATTGAAACGACGGGGGGCAAGTCGAACAAAAACCCTATGCCACCGTTTGTATCTTACCTTTGAGGGATTGAAACAGCTCCGGATTCCAAACCCGATATTTTATATCTCTCGTTTGTATCTTGCCTTTGAGGGATTGAAACCGGTTCATCATCCCAGAACTCGTCCTCGTCGATAATGTTTGTATCTTACCTTTGAGGGATTGAACCTGACACGTGGGACGGGATAGGGCCGCCCGTGGAGGAGTTTTTATTTAACCTGTCCCGAAAACAGGGGTCAAAAAAAGCGATGAGCCATCAACCTCTTTATCACATGGTAAATATTGGCGATTGATGGCGGTTATGCGATTTGATTAATGGTTTCTAAGGTTACCTTAACCTTATACCCTTTAGATCAGGTTTCCTTATTTCTTCCCAACTTTTACAGTCATCGAAACAAAAACTCCCCGAAAACGGCGTCATTCTCGCGTTTTTGGGGAGTTCTTTATTTTTTCCCGACTTTTCCAGTTTTAGAAACAGAAACTCCCCGAAAACGGCGTCATTCCCGCGTTTTTGGGGAGTTCTTTATTTTTTGGTATGTAGATATGTTTTCGTCCTTTAATCTTTAAGCCCGTATGCGGGGATCTCTATTGGCCCAAACGCCTTTAAAATGCACCGCCAAATGGTTTTCCAAAGACGGGCAAGTTGTATTTACGAGCCATCAATCCGTACAGATGGCGGGATCGTTGTAAAAGGATGGGAAAGCCGCAAGAAATTCATCCGGATGGCGTGCCGGAAAGCAGGCATCTTCCAGCCGGTGGAAGGCGGAAAGCCGCCAAAAAATTTTTCCGGATGCCTTTTGGGCGCACATATCGATGGCAGGGGGACGGAAAAAAAGCCTCCTTTCCTGATCGATTACAATAGCTTCGACAAAAATTCTTTCGCCCGGTCGGTTTTCGGGCTGGTGAAAAAGCTTTCCGGGTCGCCTTCTTCGACGATTTTTCCGTCGGCCAAAAAGAGAATGCGGTCGGCGGCCTCCCTCGCAAAGCGCATTTCGTGGGTGACGATGAGCATCGTCATGCCCGTTTTGACCAGATCCTTCATGACGTCGAGGACTTCCTTGACCATTTCCGGGTCGAGGGCGGAGGTGGGCTCGTCGAACAGCATGATCTCCGGTTCCATGGCCAGGGCGCGGGCGATGGCGACCCGCTGCTTTTGGCCCCCCGAAAGCTGATTCGGATAGGCGCCTTCCTTATCCGAGAGGCCGACTTTCGCCAGCAGCTGCCGCGCCTTTTCGACCGCTTCCCCCTTCTTTATCTTCTTCACCTTTTGCGGGGCGTAAGCGATGTTTTCCAGGACGGTCATATGGGGAAAGAGATGGAAATGCTGGAAGACCATGCCGATGTTTTTGCGGATTTCCGTTATATTCGTTTTCCGGTCCAAGATATTTTGCCCGTTTATGTAAATTTCGCCGGAGGTCGGAGTTTCCAGCAAATTTAAACAGCGCAAAAAGGTGGATTTCCCCGAACCGGACGGGCCGATGATGGCCACGACTTCCCCTTTTTCCACGGTAGTGCTGATCTGATCGAGCACGAGGTTTTTCCCGAAATACTTCGTCAATTGTTTAACCGATATCACTTTGTCTCAACCTCCGTTCCACTCTCCTGCCGATGGAAGTCATGATAAAGACCATCACCCAGTAGATCAGCCCGACAAACAGAAGGGCTTCGAAATTCCGGTAAAGATTGGCGCCGACGATCTGCGCCCGGCGCATCAGATCCAAATATCCGATGGTCGACACGATCGCCGATTCCTTCGTCAGCGTGATAAATTCATTCATCAATGCGGGCAAAATGTTTTTTACCGCCTGGGGCAGGATAATGTCGAGCATCATCGGCCGATAGGGGACGCCCAGCGCTTGGGCCGCCTCCCTTTGCCCTTTGTCGACGGCCATGATGCCGGCGCGGATGATTTCCGACACATAGGCGGCGGAATTCAAGCCGAAGGCGGCGATGGCGGCCAAAAATTCCGGCATGTCATAGCCCGTTAATTGGGGTACCCCGTAGTAAATAATGATTAATTGCAGGATTAACGGGGTTCCGCGGAAAATGGAAGTATACCCGTCGGCGAACGCCTTCAACAGGCGGCTTTTCGAGATTTTCATTAACGCCAGCACCGTTCCCAGCAATAAACCGATCAGGGCGGAGACAAAGACAAATTTCAACGTCGTCCAAATTCCTGTCAGGATGAAAGGAACATAAGGCTGCAGTTTGCTGAAGTCCACATTCATGATCAACACCTCTTTTCCGGCGATAAGCTCACGCAAAAAACAGGAAATCGGTGGTTTTCCCTTTCCTTGCCGCAGGCAGGAACCACCGATTTTTTCCGGCATGGACCGATGGCGGATGCCGCGATTTTAGGCCGTTGTTCGCCCGGAAAAACGCATCCGGCCGGGCCCCGTATCCCGGGATCCGGATTTTGAGGAGCCGCAGGACGGACGCAGCCGGCCATCGGCTGGAGAAAGGCTTTTATTCCTCGATTTGGTCCAGTTTCCATTTATCTTTCAGCTCTTTCAATTTGCCGTTTTCCTGCAGTTCCTTCAATACCCCGTTCACCTTTTCCACCAAATCGCTTCCCTTCGGAAAGGCGACGGCCATTCCGGGAGAGCTGGACGTCGGATCGTCGAAACCGGTGAAGCCGTGCTCTTTCATATAACCTTTCGCCACTTGTTTATCCAGATAGGCGACATCGATTTTATGGGACAACAATTCCTGCACCAAAATCATCCCGTTGTCCACCTTTTTCACTTCGAAGCCGTATTCCTTGCTCAATTCGTCGGCCCCTTCTTCCTGGATCGTTCCCAGCTGGACGCCCACCTTTTTCCCTTTCAAGTCTTCCAATTGTTTGACGGGCGAATCAGGCAGGGAGATGAACATTTCTCCGCTGCGGTGGTATTCCATGGAGAAATCCACGTTTTCCTTTCTTTCTTTCGTGGCGCTCATGCCGGCCATCACCATGTCCACCCGGCCGGACTGCAGGGCCCCGATCAGGCCGTCAAAATTCATATCCTGGATTTCCAATTGATAGCCCAGTTCGTCGGCGATGATTTTGGCCAAGTCGATGTCGAATCCGATGAAATTCCCTTTTTCATCGCGGGATTCGAAGGGAGGGAAGTCCGCCGAGGTGGCCATTTTCAGCACCGGTTTTTCCTTTTCTCCTTCTTTGGCGCCGCCGTTTGCGGAATCGGATCCTCCGCTGCCGCAGGCGGAAAGAAGGAGGACCAGCATCATCATCCCGATCATTCCGGTTTTTTTCCATATGCTTTTCATTTTTATCCCCCTTTGTTTGATTGGTGAAAAATGGATTCGGCTCGCAGCCGTTTCAAAGATTCATAATGGGAAAGATTAGTAAAGTTTATTGTTCTTCCAATGGTCGAATTCATCTTTTATCGCTTGCAACAGGGAAGGGTCCGCCATGACGTCATACCCGGTCATGGCGAGGGCGAGGGCGCCTTCATAAAGGGTTTTCCTCCCCTGTTCCGTGACCGTTTTGTCGGCGAATTCCTTCGTATGGGCGACCAGGTTCCCGTCATTCAGCCCGATGTAGGGATGGATGGCCGGGACGACGTGGCTCACGTTTCCCATGTCGATGGAGCCGTATTCCCGTTTTGCGGGAAGGACCGGCTGGCTGCTGATTTGCCTCAAGTTTTTCGTAAACGCCGCGGATAAGGCTTGGTTGGTGATCATGTTGTCGTAGCTCAATTCATAATTGGAGATTTCCAGGGAAGCGCCGGTCATCATGGCCGCGCCGCGTGCGATTTGATTGACCTTTTTCACCGTTTCGTCGACCCTTTCCCGGGTGGAGGCCCTGATATAGAATCTTGCGACCGCGTAATCCGGCACGATATTGGCCGCTTTTCCGCCTTCGGAAATGATGCCGTGGATACGGACGTCGGAAGGCAGGTGCTGTCTCAATGCGTTGATGCCGTTGAAAAGCTGGATCACGCTGTCCAAGGCGTTGATCCCCTTTTCCGGGGACGATGCGGCGTGGGCCGCTTTTCCCGTGTAGGCATATTGCAGCGCATCCATGGCCAGGGATTGGCCGCTTTCGTGGGAGCATCCGGCCGGATGGACCATGAGGGCAACATCGATATCGGCGAAAATGCCTTGCTCGCACATGGGCACCTTCGCTCCGTTTGTTTCCTCGGCGGGCGTCCCCAGAACGATGACGGTGCCCCCGACGGCGTCGGCCAATTTGCTGAGAATGACCCCGGCGCCGGTGCTCATCGTCCCGATTAAATTGTGCCCGCATCCATGGCCGATTTCAGGCAGGGCGTCGTATTCCGCGAGAAAGCAGACGGCAGGGCCCGGCTTCTTGCTTTTGTATGTGGCGCGGAAGGCCGTCGGTCGGTTGACGATGCCCGTTTCCACGGCGAAACCATGGCTCCTTAAAAAGCCGGTGAGCAGTTTCATCGCCTCATATTCCTGATCCCCCAATTCGGGATTTTCATAGAGCCGGAGATTCATATTCCATAGGTCCGGCATGATTTGATCCAGTTCCGCCTTCAGTTTTTCTTTCATCTCGTCATCCCCTGTATGGATTGTATAAAAATAAAGATTTATGAATATTTATACCACATATCGTTTTCGTTTTCAATAAAATTTTCTTTTCAAAATGGAGATTTTTCATAAAATATGCCGATCACATGCTGGGACTGAAAGTCCGAAGATGCTCCGGAAGAAGCGGAAGGATTGATGGGAAAGGGAAGAATGGTAAAGACAAGAGTTGAAGGAAGGCGGATGGAGAGGGGAAAATGGTGGGGGGCCCGGCGGCCCGCAACGTCGAACGGGCCAAGCCGTTGCGAAAAGGGAAAACGGGGAGGGGATAAGGGGGCGGATTTCCGGCATTCTGCAGCAGAACCCCTTGATTTTGCAGGCGGGATTTATGGCAAGAGCCGATGGAAGAAACCCGTGGCCCGAATGGGGGAGCTTGGAAGGGAGGATTCATTCTTAATTTCTTTTGCAAAAAAGAAAACGTCCTGCTGGATGCCATCACAAAAGAAAACCCGCCGATCGCGACGGGTCTTCCTTTCCGTATTCATGTTTGAATCAAGAACTTGGCGATTGCGGTTTTTTCAGCTTCCAAGTTTCTGAAGACAAGATTTAGAAGCCGCCCGCTCGTAGGTTTTCCGCTTCCATATTTCCGACGGCAAGGTCAGGCATACGCCGTTCTCGGGTTTATTAATTTTCATTTTTCCAAAGCCAACATCAAGTACCCGCCGGTCGCGGTTTTTCCATGTTTCCGAAGGCAAGGTCAATAACATGGCGGTAAAGGATATTTCCGCATCCATGCCTCCGGCTTCATGATCAAGATCCATGCCGGCCGCCCGGCATTTTTCCCTCATTGCATGGCCATAGGCGGCACTTTCCAGACCTTCGAATCGGGATCGATGCATATCCGGAAGGCAAAATCACGGCCTTGGGCTGAAAATCCGATCACCGCTTCCTCATCGGAAAGGTATTTTTCCGTAAAGGAGCTGACGGATTTGAGGTCATCATAAAATTTTTTCTCATTTTCGGCTGTTACCCCTTCCGGGTCGCTGAAATAGGTTTCTTGGTCGGGAACACCTCCGTATTTTTCATCTTTGATCAAGAGGGCGTACTGGACGTTCTTATCGCCTGATCCCATGGCGTGGATATACAATTTGAACACGTCGACCGGTTTTAACCCGTCGAGCAGACGGTCATCGAGGGTCTGGGCGTATTGATGATAGATATTTTTCAGCTTGCCGTCCAGTTCGATGGACGTATGGTAGGTTCGGCCGTCCGGGTCGTTTCCGCCGCCCGGATCCGCGTTCGGGTGCACGCCCAAGATGACGGTCGGCCGGTCCGGATCCCGTTCATACCGGATTTCCGCAACGCGCAGGGCATAGTTTGGAAAGGTCTTGATCTTCTTATCGCTGCGCCATTCCGCATAGGCTACGGATCCCGCCTGCAATTGGTCGAATTCATTTTTCAGCCTTTCCTGCACTTCCCCGGAAAAGGTGAAAAACAGTTTTTTCCCGATGTCTTCGGCGGCAATGGGAAAATCGCTTAAGGATTTTTTATCCGGAATGAACCAGAATTGATTTTGTTCGGAATACAGATCGCCGTGGATTTCGCCGTTTCCGTTTTCGCCGGTCACAAAGACGATCGTTTCCTTTCCGTCTTTTTCCGAGATGCTTTCGACGGTAAAACTCCCGACCTGGTCGCCGGGCTGCAGCGTTTCCGGGTCGAAGGTGAGGAAGAGATCGTCCTCTTCCGTCAAGAGGGTATACTTGGCCTGGCCGGATTCTTCGAGGGAGCTTTGCGCCCGTTTCTCTTCTTTGCCGGGTTCGGCAGGAAAAAACTGTTCATGAATGAAATAAAATCCGATGAAGAAGGTTGCCGCGTAAAAAAGTGCGGTCAAAGCTTTCGGGAAGATCGCAGGCGGCGTTATTTTCCCCTGTTTTTTGTTAATTTTTTCTAAAATCCTTTCCCTGTCTTTTTGCGTAAAAGAAACAGGGAGGGCCTGTTCATATTCCCTTTTCAATTCCTTCAACCGTTCATCCATCCCGTTCACTCCTTTCTTCGGATAATAGCGCCCGCAATTTTTCCCTGGCCCGGTCCAGCCTTGTCCGCACCGTCCCTTCCTTCTCATGGAGCATTTCCCCGATTTCCTTCACGGAAAGGTCGTGAAAATAATATAAAACGATGACTTCCCGGTATTTTACCGGCAAGCTCAGCACCCGCTCCAGCAGTTGGCTGGCGGCATGCTGTTTGATTGCTGCTTCTTCCGGCGTATCCGGATTATTCCGGAGAATCGGGAAATGGCCGAACATCTTCTCTTTCAGCCTCCGGTTTCGGAGGTTCCACTTCCGCAAATGATCTTTGCATTTGTTTGCGGCAATGGCGTAGATCCAGCTCCGCAGCATCGAGCGCCCTTGAAATTCGGGCAATTTTTCATAAACGGTGATAAACACTTCCTGGGTCACATCGTCCGTATCGGCGGGGTTTTGCATATAGGTATAAACGAACCGTTTGATTTCGTTTCCGTATAAATCCATGATCGCTTTCACCGCTTCCAGGGCTTCCATTTGCAGGATTTCCCGCTCCCGGGCGATGAGAAAAGCATCGCGAACGTCTGCCGAGGAATGCAAACCATAACCTCCTTCCCCTTTCGGTCGACAGTAAGACGCCAGGAACATAAAAAAAGTTTCAAAATTCCGGAGAAAACGAAGAAAAAAGTTCAGTCCGAAGTTTTGCGAAAAATCCCCCTTCCCGTTCCGCGGATTCGGGCATTGGCAATAGGAAGCTTTTGCCTTTTTACATAACGTATCAGAAAAAATGTCCGAAAAGAAATATGGAAAGGAAAAAATTATCGCCACAAGGCCCGGATGAAACCTTTATGCCTTGTATGCGTAAAAGATTTTGAGGTGAACGGTGCCATGAAAAAGCTGCTGATCGTATTTTTCGCCTGTTTTCTTCTGCTTTTCCCCGCAAAAAAGGGGCTCGCCGTCGAATTTTCCATCACCGATGCCAAAATCGACGCTTACTTGCAAAAGAACGGGGAGGTCGCGGTCAAGGAAACATTCACCTATGACTTTGACAGCAAATTCAGGGGAATTACCCGGGAAATTGTCCCGAAAAAAGGGGGGTCCATCAAAGATTTTGCCGCCTTTGAAAAAGGAAAGCCTTTGAAGGTGGAAAAGGAAGGCGACGTCTACAAAATTTACCGGAGCGGGAAAAAGGAAAAGATCACCGTTGAACTCCGTTACCGGATCACGGGCGGGATGGAAAAGTACGAGGACGGTGCCCAGTTTTATTGGCCCTTTTTCGATGAAAGAAACGAATCGGACTATTTGCGCATGACCATTGCCGTCCATCCCCCGGAAGCGGCGGATCAGGTCCTCGCTTTGGGCTATGATGAGGCTTACGGCAAGGAAGACATCCGGGATGACGGAACCGTCGTCTTTCGGCTCGGAGAGGTTCCGGCCGGGGAAAACGGGGACATCCGGGTGATTTACGAGCCGGAGCTGTTTCCGGGAATGGGGATGAAGGCGGGTACCATCCGGGAAAAAGTGCTCAAAGAAAAGGAACATCTTGCCGAAAAGGCGAAAAAATACGCGGAAACCCGGGATGCGCTGCGGAAGGCGGGAAACGGGCTCATTCCTGCGATGCTGGTCTTCTTTGCCGTTTTGTTTCCGGCTGCATTCCTCTCTTCCCGGCGAAAGAAACGATTGGTCGAGGAGCATTTGGAGCGCCTGCAATTCCATGTTCCGGAAGAAAAATTGAGCATCCCCGCCACCATTTATTTCACCAGCGGCTGCATCTTCAAGCCGGAAACGGCCGCGGCCGCCCTCTATGATTTGCTCCGAAAGGGATATGTAAAGCAGGAGACGGAAGACCGTTTTGTCCTGGTCAACGGGCGGACGGAACATCCCCATGAGAGGAAATTGATCCGGTTCTTGTTCGAACAGGTGGGGAGCGGGAAGGAATTTTCCTTGAAAAAGCTGAAAAAATTCACAAACAATAGGAAAAACTTGGAAATCTATCAATCGGAAATGATGGAATGGAAGCGCAAGATTGCGGAGGAAGTGAAGCAAGCGGGATTATACGAAACGAAAGCCGGACTCCGGTGGGGCGTGGCGGCCGTCGGGGTTTTGCTGGGGATATCCGCGGTTTTCTTCGGGATTTATGAGCTTTATGTCCCGTTCATAGGGACCCTGCTGGGATCCGCCGCTGCCTTGCTTTTTGCGATTTTTTACCATCCGAAAAGCGATAAGGGGCTGGAAATCCTTCTGGAATGGCAACGTCTGCGGGAGAGGCTGCGGCATTTCACGAAGGATCAGTGGGACCTGCTTTCCGATGGAGAAAAGCAACGGCTGATCGCCTACGGGATCGGCGTGGACAACGCCCCGTTCAAAAAGGTGTTCAACGCTTTTCTGGAAGCGGAAAAACGGTCCTTTCCGGAAGGAACCGGATTTTTATACAATCCGGCGTATACCGTGGCCATCTTTACGGCGGCGGACAGTCGGGCGGGTGCCTTTTCGGGCGGCGCTTCCGGTTCCTCCGGCGGAGGAGTCGGCGGAGGGGGAGGCGGCTCCGGCGCTTTTTAATCGGATGGACGGATGCCGAATTCATCGCTTTTCTGCGGCAAGCGATGGATTCGGCTTTTTTCGTTCGGGGAGTTCTGCCTCATATGCAAGATTTCCAATAATTGATCGATGTGATCGGTAAAAATCCCGTCCACGCCGTAATCGATATACTGTTCCATCGTTTTTTTATCATTGATCGTGTACACGTGGACATCGAGGCCGTAGGAATGCAGCCGATCTATTTCTTTTTTTGTCACGGACCGGTAGGGGAGCCCCACTCCGCTGGCGTAGGTCTGCAATTCTTTGATCGCATCATCGGTTAAGGAGGCAAAATCCTTTTCATTGAAAAGCCGGATCAGCGGAAGGCCGGGTTCCATTCTTTGAACGGATTTCAGGCTATTTGGGCTGAAGGATTGGATGATCACTTTCGGAAGGCCGTTTTTGTCCTTTTTATGCAGGAGTTGGAATTTCTTTAACGTATCGATCAACGCCTTTTCCATCCCGGGATTATCGGCCGGGTTTTTGATTTCAATATAATAATTTACCGAATTCCTGAAACGCTCGAGGACTTCCTCGAGGGTCGGAATTTTCACATGGACGTATCGTTTTCGTTCGCGGCCGGCAAAGGAATGGCCGGCGTCGAGCCGCTTCAGCTCTTTTAAGGTGTATGAAGCCACTTCTCCCTGTCCGCCGGTCGTCCGTCCGACGGTTTTATCATGGATGGAGACGAGGACCCCGTCCTTGGTCATTAACAAGTCGAGTTCGATATAATCGGCGCCCAAACCGGCGGCGATTTCATAGGATGGGATGGTATGTTCCGGAGCGAAAAAAGGAGCTCCTCGATGGGCGATGGAAATGACCCCGGTTTCAATTGGAGGCGCTCCGGTTTCCTTGCCCGATTCGCCCGCGTATTCAGAACCCCCTTTGATTCCTGAACTCGTTTCCCCTTTACCCCCGATGCCTGCCGGATGGACGCCGTTTTGGCACCCCGCCGAAATGATTGTCAGTAAGATCGTGAAAGAAAGCAGGAAGTTTTTTATATTCCCCATTTTTTCCTCCTTCAGGGCAGCAAAAATACCTTTTATTTGGGAAGTGACCCCATATCCTTTCCGCCCGGAAACGGAACAGGGGCAAATATGGAATACACCCCCGGTTCCAAGAAATAAACATGGTAATGGAAAGCGCGTTTTGTGCGTAAACCCGCTGCAATGATCGTAACCCGCGGATATGTCCGTCATGCCGAAGACTTCTCTTCTGAAATCCCTGGATGTCTTCTGTACTTATCCATAAGATCCGCCCCTTTCGGATATTGGTGAAAAGCCTTTGAATCCCGGGATACGGATCGGACCCAAATTCGTTCGAAGGCCCTCACCCGTGGGATGTGGAAGGGCAGCTGTCTCTCGCACGATCTTTTTAAATTTATGATCGGGAATGTAAATGCTTTCATTAATAATTGCGGGTCTTGTTTTTCCGGAAGCTTCCGGAATAATCATTGCACAACGGTTTTAAGGACCGGTAAAGCCCCTTTGAAGAAGCGGTAAAAAAATTAAAGGAAAATATAATGTATTGTAAAGATTTTATGGAATCGGCATATTCGGAATTTTTCTGTGGTTAAATAGGTTGCGGGAGGGAAAGGGATGCAGGAGTCAATCATTGTGGAAATGATCCGTGTTTCCAAATCCTATGACAAACAAAAAAATGTGATTAAGGAGATGGATTTGACGATCAGGGAAGGGGAGTTCTTCGTCCTTGTCGGTCCTTCCGGTTCGGGGAAAAGCACCCTCTTGAGGATGATCGCCGGGCTTGAGGACATCACCGGCGGCATATTAAAAATCGGCGGAAGGGTCGTCAATCATCTGCCGCCCAAAGATCGGAACATCTCCATGGTTTTTCAAAACTACGCCTTATATCCTCATTTGAACGTGGAAGAAAACATTTTGTTCGGTTTGAAGGCAAAAAAGGTGGACAAAGGGGAAAGGCAAAGAAGGCTTCAGGAGGCGGCGGAGATGTTGGGGCTGGAAAGGCTTTTGAAACGGAAGCCGAAAGAGCTGTCCGGCGGCCAGCGGCAGCGGGTGGCACTGGCGCGGGCGATTGTCAGCCGGGCTCCTCTTTGCTTAATGGATGAGCCTTTGTCCAATTTGGACGCCAAGCTCCGGGCGAACATGCGGATGGAGATCCGCCGCCTGCAGCAGCGGCTCGGGCTGACGACGATTTACGTCACCCACGATCAAGTGGAGGCGATGACGATGGGGGACCGGATCATGGTCCTGCACGACGGCAAAATCCAGCAAGTGGGGGAACCGATCCGTTTATACAACGAACCGGCGAACACCTTCGTCGCTTCCTTTATCGGAACGCCAAAGATGAATATGGGGAATGCCCGCTATTTTCCGGAAAAGAGGGAACTTGTGGTAGAAAACCGGCTCTCTTTGCCGGCGGATCCCGCGGGTTTGGATATTTCCCCGGATCGGAACGTCATCGTCGGTATCCGGCCGGAACATATCCGTCCGGGTACGGCGGAAGACAGGACCTCCGAACTGGAAGTGATCAATGTGGAACAGCTTGGAAATGAAACCCTTCTTTCCTTTGAAGTCGGAAAAGAGATTTGGACGGCGAAATGGCCCGGCCAATGGAAGGTGAAAGCGGGGGAAAGGGTTCCGGTCCACATCCCCATCCCTTTCTTGCACTTTTTTGACCGGGAAACGGGGTTATTGATCAAACCCGCCCAAAGCGCCCACATGCGCGAGGTGGAAAAGGTATGACGGAAGGAAAGTTCAATGGGGAGATGACGTATGCGGCAGTGGTTCGGGCGGGGACGGAACCCGGAACCGTGGAAATTCCGGAAACGGATTTTGCCAAAATCAAAAGAAAGCGGGAAATCAGAAATTTCTTCAAAGGCCAATTGTACCTTCTTCCTTCGATCCTGCTTTTTGCCGTCTTCCTGTTTTATCCTTTGTTCCGGACGATTTATTTGAGTTTTTTTCTCACCGATTCGGCCGGAACGCCCACCGTCTTTGTCGGGTTGGACAATTTCCGGAAAATCTTTACCTCGCCGGTCTTTTTGCAGAGTTTGCAGTCCACCGTGCTTTTCGTCCTGTACACGGTTCCGGGCACCGTTTTCATCGCCCTGGTTTTGGCGGTTCTCGCCAATGAAAAAATGAAAGGGATCGGTTTTTTCCGTACCATCTTTTCTTCCACGATGGGCGTCTCCGTCGCTGCCGGGTCCGTATTTTGGATGTTTTTGTTTCATCCGACCATCGGCTGGCTGAATCAGCTTCTGAAAATGTTCGGGCTCGATCCCGTCGGTTGGCTCACCGATCCGAAATGGGCCCTCATTTCCGTATCCGTCACGACCATCTGGATGAATCTCGGCTTTACCTTTCTCGTTCTGCTCGGCGGGCTGCAGTCGATCGACGACTATTTGTATGAAAGCGCGGAGATCGACGGCGCCGGATATTTTTACAAAATAAGAAGGATCACGATCCCGCTGCTTTCGCCCACCCTGTTTTTCGTGATTACCGTATCCTTGATCAACGCCTTCCAAACCTTCGGGCAGATCGACATGCTGACGCGGGGCGGACCGCAAAACGAAACGAATTTGATCGTCTACATGATCTATCAGGAGGCGTTTATGAATTATCAGTACGGTTCCGGAAGCGCCTTGGCCATCATCCTGTTTGTCATCGTTTTGCTTCTGACCGTTCTGCAGTTCAAACTGGTCGAAAAGAGGGTGCATTACCAATGAGAATCCCTTTGGACCGAAAGATCCTGTTTTATTTCCTGTTGACCCTGTTTGCCGCGGTGATCTTTGCTCCTGCCGTCATCGCCTTTTTGATGAGCTTCATGACCAATCAGGAAATTTTCGCCGGAAAACTGTTCCCCCATTCCTTCAGCTGGGACAATTATGCCAGGCTGTTCGAACGTTTTCCGATCATCCATTATTTGACGAACAGCCTCGTTGTTTCCCTTCTCATCATGGCCGGCCAATTGATCCTGTCCAGTTTGGCGGCCTACGCCTTTGCCTTTTTGTCGTTTAAAGGAAGGGACGCGATCTTCTTCCTGTTTATTGCCACGATGATGATCCCCTTCGAAACGTCCATCATACCGAACTTTCAAACCATCCGTAATCTCGGGCTGCTGGATACCTATGCCGGCATGACTCTTCCCTTTTTTGCCACGGCATTCGGAACCTTTTTGTTGCGGCAAAATTTTAAACAGATTCCCAGGGAACTGAAAGAAGCGAGTGAGATCGCGGGAATGGGGGATTTTAAATTTTTCCTGACGGTGGCCCTGCCGATGGCGAGAACTAGCCTGGTCACTTTGGGACTATATGCCTTTCTCACTTCCTGGAACATGTATTTATGGCCGCTGTTGGCGACGACGAATGAAAGGGTGCGCACCGTCCAAATCGGCCTGCGCCAGCTGCAGAGCCAGGAACAGGTGAACGAGTGGGGAATGATTATGGCGGGTGCGGTCATCGTCGTCGTGCCCACCTTGATCCTGTTGTTCCTCGGCCAAAAGCGGCTGCAGCGGGGATTGACGGAAGGGGCTTTTAAGTGATGCCGACGTGCAAACAAGGTTTTTCGCCGTCAGACGAAAAATGGAGAAGAGGTGTGAAAGGAATGAGAAAATTTTCTGCTTGTTTGATTCTGCTTTGCCTTGTTCTTTTCGCCGCCGCCTGCCAGGGCAAAACGGAAAACCGTTCGGAGAATGATTCCGCTTCCGGGAAAACCGTCATCACTTTTTGGCATTCCATGGGCGGGGCGGGACTTAACGCATTGAACGAAATTGTCGACGATTTTAACCGATCGCAAGAGAAGATTCAAGTCAATGCCGAATTTCAAGGCACCTATGACGAGGCGCTGACCAAGTTCCACAGCGTGGCGGGGACGGGAAGCACGCCCCATATCATGCAAGTGTTCGAGATCGGCACCATGTCCATGATCAACAGCGGGCAAATCGTCCCGATCCAAACCTTTATTGACGCCGACGGATATGACATGGGCATTTTGGAAAAAAACATCATCAATTATTACAAGATTGACGGCAAGTTTTATTCGATGCCTTTCAATTCTTCCACCCCCGTCATGTATTACAATAAGGACGCCTTCAAGAAGGCTGGCCTCGATCCGGACAATCCGCCGCAAACCTTCGAGGAAATCATCGAGGCGGGGAAAGCGATCAAAAAAGCGAATCCGAAAATGAATGGCTTCGCTTTACAGGCTTACGGCTGGCTGTTTGAAGAGCTGCTGGCGAACCAAGGGGCGCTGTTGATGAACAATAATAACGGCCGGACCGGGACCCCGACGGAAATCGGATTTAAGGAGGAAGAAGGAAAGTCCGTCTTCCGTTGGGTTGAACAGATGGTGAAGGATGGGACCTTCGCCAATTACGGCACGAACGGGGATAACATGATCGCGGGATTTTTGGCCGGAGATGTGGCGATGTTCCTCCAATCTTCGGCCAACGCCAGAAACGTGATCGACAACGCGCCCTTTGAAGTGGGAATCGCCTTTCTCCCCCATCCGGCGAATAAGGAAAGGCAAGGGGTGATCATCGGCGGGGCCAGCCTGTGGATGATCGCCGGCAAACCGGAAGCGGAACAAAAAGCCGCCTGGGAGTTCATGAAATACCTGCAAACGCCTGAAGTGCAGGCGAAGTGGCATATCGGCACCGGCTATTTCGCCGTCAACCCGGCTGCCTATGAGGAAGAAACGGTCAAAGAGGCTTATGAGAAAATGCCCCAATTGAAGGTGACGGTCGATCAGCTCCAAACCACCAAACCTTCCTACGCCACCCAAGGTGCGCTGATGGACATGATCCCCGAAGGAAGAAGGATCATCGAGTCGGCACTGGAGACGGTATTTAACGGCGGGGATGTGGATCAGACTTATGACACGATGGTAAAACAATTGAACGACGCCATTCAACAGGCCAATGCGGCAAGGAAAAAATGAAAGGAGGTGATCCGAGGAGGACGAAAGGAGAAAGGCGATTTTCCGTTTTTAGGCGGGCGATCAGTTTTTGCAACCGCAGCCGGATCAATATAAACTCTCGCACATTTCCCCTTTTTGTCGAGGGACTTTGCCCCTCATCTTTAAAGATCCCCCTTTGAAATATATCTTTTCGCCGGGAAGCTGCCGCGCCCTCTTTCGGGAAGGGCTTCCCGGTCTACGCGCTACTTTCCGTAAGGATAGGGATAGGGGTATGGTGCAATTGGCCGGAAAACGGTATAGAACGGTTTGGATTCCGATACGGTACACCTTTCGCGGAAAAGATTTTCAATAAAAAGTAAATCGACCGGAATTTTCTCGTTCCGGTCTAAATTCAAAACGGTCCTGGCCAGGATCCGTTCGGATTCCCATGGCCGAAAACGCGACGGGCGGATCCGCCCGCGAAGGACATCAACGAGGTTAGCGGACGAAAACCGCGGGGAGCCTCCGGAGTTTTTTCCGCTGGTTGGAATCGGACGATTTCCTGTGAATAAGGATTCGGGAGCCTTCCGGATCTTTTTTTGTGCTTCCCACGGCGTTAACGGAAACCGCCTGCAAATTCCAACAAGTTTTCCCCGATCAGTTGGATGATCAGTCCGAGGGTCACCAGCCGAAGAATCACCAGGACGGTCCGGGCCTTCAATTTTTCCGCCAGCCGGACCCCGATTTGCGCGCCGGCAAGGGATCCCGCCAGCAGGCAAAGGGTCAGGGGCCAGATCATTTGCCCGGCGGCAATATAAGTCACCGCCGCGCCGAAACAGCTGGAAAAGGTGGCCAATCGGACTCCCGCCACGGCCCGAATGTAGGAAACCTTTAACGCCCCGAACAAATACAGCATGAACGTCCCCTGGCCGGGACCGATCATCCCGTCGTAAATGCCGATGGCATACAGGCCGGGAAAACTGAATTTGTTAAAGCGGATTTCCCCTTCCCCGGAAAATTGTCCCTGTTTAAAAAAAGAAGCGGCAAAGGCAAAGAGGAGCAGGACGATGGCGGCCGCCTCCATGTATTCTTCGTTCATGCGCGAAGCGATCACCCCGCCGGTGACGCCGCCCGCGAGACTGACGGGTACGATCCAATAAACCTCTTTAAACGAGATTTTTTTGTTCCTGTATAAATAAAGAAAGCTGGAGAAGGAACTGATCGTATTGGCGGCCTTATTTGCGCCGACGGCCGATTGGACGGGGATGCCCAACAGCATCATGACCGGGAGGCTGATGAATCCTCCGCTTCCCGCTAAAGTTCCGGCCGTGGTTGCCAAAATGCCGGTTAAACCGATAAGCAAATATTCCATTTTCCGACACCACCTTCAAAACTAGTATACAACGCATATATCGATAGGAAAATTATATGATTTTAATGAAAATCAATAAGTTTTTCTTATAATATTCATGCGGAACGGGGATTTTCGGATGATTCGTTCCGTGCGATGAACGGCCGATATCCCCGGGTACCGTGAAGGCGAGACATTCCAGCGGGGGAATGGGAAAAAAATTCTAGATATTTGAAAAAAACAGGATACACAAAAGATTAATAAGGTTTATAATAGTTATGGAAAGAACCAAAATCTGGATTTTCTTGGGGAGGGAGAAGTTTGTTAAAAAGAAGGTATTGGTTTCTGTTTGCGGCCCTGTTCATTTTTTTGTTTGTAAGCGGTTGCAGCAATGAGAAGGAAACGGGGCAGACGGAATCCAAGAACAATCTCATCCTTATCACGGGGGACACCGTTTCCGAAAAGGGGGGTTGTGTCCTGGCCAGCCGGTTCGCTCCCGGGGACAAAATCGTTTTCCGGATGAATGCCATCAATCCCGATACCGGGCTGCAAATGGAAAACGCGAAACTGCAGGTTCATCTTTCGACGGGGGAAGTTTTGGATATGGTGTACGGGGAACATCCGCCGGGCGTGGAAAACGCGGCGAAATTTTGGACCGCGGCTTATCCGGTGACCAAAGATACCCCGAAGGGAAAGCTGGAATATTATGTGACGGCGGAAGCGGGGGACCGGAAAGGGGAATTCCGGCCTTTCAATGTCGAGCCTTCCCTGCTGATGATCGTGGATGAAAAGGCCGCCGGATCGGGAAGCCAAGGTCAGCAGCAAGGTAACGCCAACCAGAGCGGAAATAAGAACGGCGGCTCGCAGGAAGCGAATCTGGAACCGAACAATGTGGTGAACGTCGAGGCCGTCAACTTCGCCTTTAATAAAGACAAATATTATGTAAAGGCGGGAAAAGAGGTAACCATTCATTTGACTTCGAAGGAAGGAACCCATGGCATCGCCATCCCCGATTTGAACGTTTCCATCGACGAGCCGAACGGAACCGTAAAATTTACCCCGACGAAACCCGGAGAATACGAGATGGTCTGCAGCGTCTTTTGCGGCGCGGGCCACGGCGACATGAAAGCCACGTTAGTGGTTGTGGAATAAGGAGATTCGAATGATGAACGGCTATTCATCCATTTTTAAAATCTTCGCGGTCATCGCCGCCGCCGTCCTATTATCCGCCTGCAGCAAAGAGGAGGGAATGACGGAGGTTTCCGGCGATCAAACATCGAAGAGCGGGAAAAATACCGAGCAAAAGCAGCAGTTAAAAAACAACATAAACTTGTCGAAAAGCAGGGGATATATCGGGGATCAGGTGGAATTTACCGTCGATGAATTGGAAGCGAATCAGGATGTGGAGCTCGTCTGGATCGCTTATGAAGGCAGCTACGAAATTAAAAATATGTATGAAATGGTCGGACCGAAATTTAAAGAGAAGGAAGTCGTTTTGGCGAAAGGGAAAAGCGACGGAAACGGAATCTGGAAAGGCGCTTTCACCGTTCCGGATGGGTTCGGCGGAGACCATACCCTTTTCGTCCGTTCGAAGGACGTCAAAATCGGGCAAACCGCTTTTACGGTGGACCCCAAGTTTTCCATGTATCCCGCATCCGGTCCCGTCGGCACGGAGATTACGATAAAAGCGGAGGGTCTGGGCTGGAGCACCTATATGCGGAATTGGCAGTTGACCTATGATAACAAATACACCGGTTTGATCTCGGCCGTGGCCACAAACGGCAAGGCGGAGGCAAAAATCCGCGCGGCGGGACCGCCGGGAAAACATTTTATCCGGATCCGGACCGGCTATCTCGGCATGCCGTACATTAACTACCAGCAATCTCCCTATCCGGACAAACCGGCGCCCGAATTCATGTTCGAGGTGACGGGGGAACCGCCGCTGGATCAGGCCTATGTGGAGCCCGTGCCGGAAAAGGCGGGAAACGGTCTTGAAATGCCGGAATTAAAGAATAAGCCCGGCGTGAAAATCGTCCTGGACAAACGCGAAGGAACCGTCGGGGAACCGGTTCGCTTGCGCGCGAGCGGACTGCCGAAAAATAAGCGGGCGGAAATCATTTGGAATACGATGCGGGGAAGCCGCGTTTCGGGGTCGGGGTTCGGGGAAGAAACGGCGGTTTTGGCTGCCGTGGATACGGACGAAAGCGGACAATTATCCTATGATTTTAATATTCCGGACGATCTGGGCGGCATTCCCCACCGGATCGACGTAAAAATTGACGGCGAGATCTATGGACAGGAGTACTTGCGGATCTTGCCCTCCATCGTGAACCTGTCCCCCAAATCGGGACCTGCGGGCACAAAGATCCGGATCACCATCAAGGGCGGGGGTTGGACCGAGTTTGACAACGCCTATTATTTAACCTATGACAATGCCTATGCCGGTTACATGTGCGCCTTCAACAGCGAAGGCGACCTCACCTTCGACGTCGTTGCCACCGGCGAGCCCGGCTATCACATCATCGATCTGTATCCAGGCATCTACCGGCAAAAGGATAAGGATACGGATATGTCGCTCATTCCGCAGCTGACTTACGCGACGGATCACCCCGGATCGAAGATGCCCGCCATCCGAATGGGATTCTGGGTGACGGAAAAATAATCAAGGAAAGCATGGGTTGGACCGGCATCCGATTTTCCAGCGGTCATATTGATCGATTTTTATGGAATTTCCAGCGGAATCTTGGTTTGAAATTTTGTCGTCGACCCCCGATAGCGTCAAAATCCCGGGGGATCGACGACAAATCTTTTTTTGACACCAGATTGTGTTAAATCCCGTAATATCAACATTTTTCCTCATATTGATCAAACGTTTACAATCAATTATAATAAAAATCAAACCGATTAGGAAATTTTTCCAAACTCTGATTTATCAACATTTTTTGGGGGTTGTATCTTACCTATGAGGGATTGAAACAAAATTTCGTCGAGGAATGCGAAATGTGCCTCCGGGGTTGTATCTTACCTATGAGGGATTGAAACAAAAACGGAAACGTCGCTCGCCGGTTTTCGTACAAAAGCGGGTTGTATCTTACCTATGAGGGATTGAAACACTGTAGAAGTCAAGGACATATTGTGATGCCCCGACTTGTTTGTATCTTACCTATGAGGGATTGAAACCGAAGTTCGGCATGATGGGTTTTGTAATGCCGGTCGTTTGTATCTTACCTATGAGGGATTGAAACTCCCATTTATGGAGGATGCTGACTCCCCATACTTCATGGGTTTGTATCTTACCTATGAGGGATTGAAACTGCGATTTCGCGAATCGCTTTGAAGATTTCTTTTTTGTTTGTATCTTACCTATGAGGGATTGAAACGTAATAGTTCAATTTGTGGAAGTTGTTGCCATTTTGTTTGTATCTTACCTATGAGGGATTGAAACTACACATCAATAACTGGGAAAACTGGAAAGATCGCTTGTTTGTATCTTACCTATGAGGGATTGAGACTAAACGGAAACAGGATTCCTCTGAGTGGTACGGTTGGGTTTAAATTTTTGCCTATGAGTGATTAAAACATTCATAGAGACGGCCGTGGTAAACCGCACTCTGTTGTTGGTATTTACTTGTGAGCGAGCCCGAGCCACCTGTATGAAATTCGCAAGGAGTTTGAAAACGGAGACCGGGCAGAAAAGATCATCTTCCTCTTTCACGGAAAAAGACCTGCCGTCATGGGCAGGTCTTTTCGCATGCACCGCTCACTCTTCATTCTTCCAAAAATCCGCCAGCAGCGGAACTGGAAATGATCAAATCTGAAAATACCGGCATTCCCCTTTTCCGTCATAGTAAAACAATAAATAGTGATCCTCCCGGACGATTTTTTTCGACTGCAAAAAGGCCGGCAAGTCGATGGGCATTTTTTCCACGATCACATGTTTCATCCATTCCCGCTCGGACAGGTTCTTCAACGCTTCCGGCAAATCGGACTGGGGCAGCCCGCGGAAGATTTCCGCCCGTTCTTCCTTCGTCAAACCGTCTTCCCACCAGATTTTCCGCGGCTTATATTTCAGCCGGGACAAATAATCAAATTTCATCAAGGCCAGGGCGATGTCCAAATCGCGGATTTCCGCATGGCGCAAAAATTCGAGGAGCCGGGTGAACAGGTCTTCCAGCTGATGGCCGATTTTGGCCCAACCCCTGTCCGCCCAATAGATACCGAACTGCTGAAAAAAATCGAAGGGGGTTTCAAAGGCGTAAGTCACCAAAAATTCCACCGTTGCGTCCATCCGGTGCCGGTTCCAATATTTGTCCAGGATGTCTTCCGCCTTTTTGAGCCGGGTGATGTCATCGAAGGACAAGACGTTATTTTTTAAAATTTCGTAGGGTGCCCGGTCCATATAGACGTAGTCCCATTGCTTCGCCTGATGGCGGAGGCCGGTGCCCCGCAGCATTTTTAAAAAGCCGAGCTGCAATTCCTCGGGGCGGAGGGCGAACACGTCATTGAAGGTTTTCCGGAAAGAATCGTAGTTTTCTTCCGGCAGGCCGGCGATCAGATCGAGATGCTGGACGATTTTGCCCCCTTCGCGGATCAGGCGGACCGTCCGCGCCAGCTTTTCAAAGTTTTGTTTTCGTTTCACCAGTTCATTGGTCAAGTCATTGGTCGACTGCACGCCGATCTCAAAACGGAACAGCCCCGGCGGGGCGTTTTGATTCAAAAATTCGATCACTTCCGGCTTCATGATATCCGCGGTAATTTCGAACTGGAAAACGGTGCCCGGCACATGTTCGTCGATCAGAAATTGAAACATGTCCATCGCATAGCTGCGGCTGATGTTGAACGTCCGGTCGACAAATTTGATCGTTCTCGCCCCGTTCTTCATCAAATAGCGGATGTCTTCCTTGATTTTTTCCCGGTCAAAAAAACGGACGCCCGTCTCGATGGACGACAGGCAGAACTGGCATTGGAAGGGGCAGCCGCGGCTCGTTTCCACATAGACGATCCGCTTGCCGAGATCCGGGATGTCTTCTTTGAAACGGAAGGGGGAGGGGTGGTTGCGCAGATTGAGTTTCGGCCTGGCGGGGTTGATTTTCACTTTTCCGTCCTTGCGGAAAGCGATGCCCCGGACATTTTCCAACGGCTCGTGGTTTTTAAAACACGAAAGCAGCTCTTTAAAGGTTTCTTCCCCTTCGCCCATGACGATGCAATCCGCTTCTTTGAGCCTTTCCAGCCAATAAAACACGTCGTACGATACTTCCGGACCGCCCAGCACGATCTTGATGTCCGGATTGATCTTTTTGAGGATCTCGATCACCCGGATCGTCTCTTCGATATTCCATATGTAGCAGCTGAAGCCGATGACATCCGGTTTTCTTTCGATTAAATCGGCGACAATATGGAGTACCGGGTCTTTGATCGTATATTCCGCGAGCTCGACGGGAAAATCCGGTTCGGCATAGGCTTTGAGATAGCGGATGGCCAAATTCATATGGATATATTTTGCGTTCAAGGTCGCAACGACGGTTTTCATCGGAAGGAAACTCCTTGAAATCGCAGTGATTGTTGCGGGTTTAGTTTTTTCTTCTTTAATTATTGTAGCCGTTTTCGCATTATTTTCCAATACGGGGTCATGGGGCCATAAGAACAGCCTTGAAGTCCAAGAATTTGCGTAACCATTCCCGGAAGGCCGTGTTCCCACGGCCGGAGGCAGGATTTTACCAAACTTAAAGGCTTGATCCGAGGGCTGCTCCTTCGGATGCGGCAGGAGTATGTATGTTCCGCAAACATGAGGATTTATCCTTTTCACGATCCCGGAGGGAATTCCGAAGGACGGGCACGCAAAGAAACGCCGCCGGCCCAAGGTGCGGGATGCATGGCAAGCGTTTCATTCCAATGAAGCGGCTACATGGAGCAGGATCGATTTTTCACCGGCGGAGATCCGCGTCGCATTGTTCTAAACCGCGAACCGTTCCCATTTTTCCTGACCACAATGTCCAACATTGGATTTTTCCCCGTGATGAGACGGTTCAACATTCAAGGGATTATGTTCAACATTTTTGGAAAATGTTGAATATAAGGGTTTGTATGTCCAATAAAAAGGGAAAGCCCCTATTTTTCCTTCGTTCAAGGGAGGAACGTCCAACATTTCCATCCGAACGTTCAATATTTGGAAAAATTTATCCAACATCCCATGGGAATGTCCGACATTTTCACAAATTGGTTCATCATTTTAACAATTACGTTCATCATAGAAAAAAATTTGTCCAAAATGAAAGAAAAAATGACCATCATCCCGAAAAAAACGTCCATCACCGCAGGGAAAATGTCCATCATCGCATCCGGTGTCCAACATCGGGGGCGATTGGCCTGAAATCTGTACCTTTATGACGGATACCGGGAACGGTTTTTCAATCGTTACGACTTTTGGCGGAGATATTGTTGACTGCCCGCATGCAGGGCGGGCCAATCTCCGCGAAGGCCCGGAGGCAGCCTCCGTTCCGGGCGTTTTCACCCTTCCCCGCAAGGATTCGCCCCTTTCTGGCCGCCTTCCCCTTCCGGAAACGGAAGGCTCCGGATCTTTCACCGGAAACGTAAAAAAATCGTTAAGGATTGTAAAAAAGTGCTTTATCATTTTAAAAATGTGATGAATTTCCAAAAAGTAAAAAAAGAATGTGTTATATATTAATTTGGAAATTTTCCCGAACTTTTAGGGCTTTTGCACCATTTCATCGGAGGTGTTTTTTGCAAAAATAGAAAAGGAAGATTGTCCCTTTTCATTGAAAAGCGTGTCCGCAAACGAATTCCGACGGTTTCGCCAAAAACGCCGCCTGAATTGAAACGGCCAAAGGAGGAAGAGGATGAGAATTTTTCTCGAACGGTTTTTGAAGGTTTTTGTCGTGTTTGCCCTCTTATTGAACTACTCGATCCCCTTTGCACAAATTTCCCAAGCTGCAGAAAATGAAAACGGCAAGGTATTGACGGTTGCGGAAGCGATCGCTGAAAATTCCGGACAGGCGACTGTCGCGGGATATGTCGTCGGTTACGTGAAGGCCAAAAACAATATTCAATTTGAAGCCCCATTTCCGGATGATTATAATTTCGCCCTCGCTGATACGCCCGGCGAAAGGGATCCCGCCAAAATCTTGCCGGTGCAAATCACATCCGGTTTCCGCGCGAACTTCGGTTTAAAATCCAACCCCGGCATTCTCGGCAAAAAAGTCTATGTCACCGGTTCCCTCGAACCCTATTTCTCCATGCCCGGTTTGAAATCGCCGACGGATATCCGCTTTGAAGAGGGAACGCCTGAACAGCCTCCGGAAGAACAGCCCGGTGAAGGCGAAACGTTGACGATCAGCGATATCCAAGGCGAAGGGCACTTTTCCCCGTACAAGGACAGGAAGGTGAAAAACGTCCAAGGGGTCGTCACCTTTGTCGTGGACAACAGCAATTTTTACATCCAGTCCCCGAATCCGGACAACGACCCCGACACTTCGGAAGGGCTTCTCGTCTATAAAAGGGATCACGGCGTCCGGACGGGCAATCTCGTCGAAGTGAGCGGAACGGTAAAAGAATGGGTCATCACCTCCGGCAAAAAAGACGTGGACTTGCCCGTGACGGAAATCAATGCCGATGAAGTACGGGTCCTACAGCCCCAAGCGGAATTGCCGGAGCCGGTCGTCCTGGATCCGCCGGCCGAGGTCATCGATAATGACGGATTCTCTCAATTCGACCCGGAAGAAGACGCCATCGATTATTACGAATCGCTGGAAGGGATGCGCGTCTCCATCGTCAATCCCCTCGTTGCCGGGCCGCAAAGTTACGGGGAGATCCCCGTCCTGACGAAAACCGCCGAAGGGAAGACGTACACGACGGAAGGGGGCATCCTGTTAACGGAGGAATCGGCCAATCCGGAACGGATTTTCATCGATGTGTTCGATCCGAATTTTGACGCCAAAACCGGCGACCGGTTCCTGGGGACGGTTACGGGCGTGCTCACCTTCGATTACAGCAATTTCAAAGTTTTGACCGATAAAGATTCCCTGCCGGAATTGGCAAAGCGGGAATTCACCCCGCCGGTCACCCGTTTGAAAAGCGGCGGGAACGTCCTGACCGTCGCCACGTACAACATCGAAAATTACTACAGCGGGCTTGCGGAAAAAACGGAAAAGCTCGCCAAGTCCATCGTGGTGAATTTGAACGCCCCCGACATCATCGGCCTTGTGGAAATGCAGGACAATGACGGGGAAAAGGATAGCGGGACGACGGCGGCCGACGCCAATTACGAGGCGCTGATTCAGGCGATCAAAGCACACGGCGGCCCGGCTTATCAATGGACGGACATCGCCCCGAAGGACAAAGCGGACGGGGGCGCCCCGGGCGGCAATATCCGCGTCGGCTTCCTTTACAATCCGGAACGGGTGCAGCTTGTCCCCGGGAAAAAGGGGACCGCGGATGAAGCCGTTCAATTTGAAAACGGCAAGTTGACCCTGAACCCGGGCAGGATCGATCCGGCCAATCCCGCCTTTACCGACAGCCGGAAACCGCTGGCGGCCCAATTCCGGTTCAACGGGGAAGACATCATCGTCATTGCCAACCACTTTAATTCCAAAGGCGGGGACGATCCGCTCTACGGCGTCCATCAGCCGCCGGTTTTGAAGAGCGAAACCCAGCGGATGCAAATCGCCGAAGTCGTCCATAATTTCGTCGCCGGCATCCTGGCCGAGGATCCGGAAGCCAATGTGATCGTGCTCGGCGACTTAAACGATTTCCAATTCGCCAACCCCTTGAAGAAGTTAAAAGGAAATATCCTGGAAAATTTGATCGACAAAGTCCCGTTGAAGAAAAGATATTCCTATATATACGAAGGCAATTCCCAAGTGCTTGACCATATTTTGGCCACGAAAAAATTGGCTGCCGCCGCTAAGGCCGACATCGTTCACATTAACGCACCCTATATGGAAATCCACGGGCGCGTTTCCGACCATGATCCGGTGATCGCCCAGTTCGACTTCGGCCAACTGCCGGCGGAAGAAAAGGGATTCGCCCTGACGGTCATGCATACGAACGACACCCATGCCAATGTGGAACAATTCCCCTTCTTGGCCACGGCGGTGGATGAGGTCAGAAGCCGGGCGAAAAACAGCCTGTTGCTCCATGCCGGGGACGTCTTTTCCGGCACCCTGTATTTCAATACCCAGCTGGGACAAGCGGACCTGTATTTCATGAACGCGGTCGGCTACGATGCGATGACCTTCGGGAACCACGAATTTGACAAGGGATCCAAGGTGTTGGCCGATTTTGTCAAAGGCGCCAAATTCCCCTTTGTCAGCGCGAACATCGACTTTTCCAAGGATGCCCTGTTGGGTCACCTTGTCGAAAAGGAAATCGGCCAACCGGGAGATGACGGGAAAATCTACCCGGCGGTCATCGAAGAGATTGACGGGGAAAAGGTCGGCATCTTCGGACTGACGACGGAAGACACGCCGACGATCTCGAGCCCGAGCGCGGAGACGAGATTCTCCGAAGCGAAGGAAAAGGCGGAAGAAACCGTCGAGTCCCTGGAAGACATGGGGATCGACAAAATCATCGCCCTGTCCCATCTGGGCTACGACAAGGATTTGGAATTGGCCAAAGCGGTGGACGGCATTGACGTCATTGTCGGCGGGCATACCCATACCGTGCTCGAACATGGGGTGCTTGTCGATAAGGAAGAACCGACGGTGATCGTCCAAGCCGGAGAAAAATTGAATTATCTCGGGGTGCTGGACGTCACCTTCGACGAACGGGGCGTCGTCCGGGATTACGAGGCGGAACTGCTTCCTCTAAACGCGGACAATTACGCGAAGGATGCGGTTCTGGAAGCGAAGGTCCAACAATACAAGGCGGAAATCGACGAGCTGTTGAAAGAGGTGGTCGGGGCCACAACGGTTGATTTGGACGGTGAACGGGCCAATGTCCGGACGAAGGAAACGAATCTCGGGAATCTGATCGCCGACGGCATGGTATGGAAAATGAAGCAGTTTCTCCCGGAAACGACCATCGCCCTGCAAAACGGGGGAGGCATCCGCGCTTCCATCAAGGCCGGGGACATTACGATGGGCGACGTGCGGACCGTCCTGCCTTTCGAGAATACCCTGGTCGCCATTCAATTGACGGGGGAAGAATTGCTTGAGGCCCTCGAACACAGCGTCAGCGCCTATCCGGCCCAGAGCGGCGGATTTTTGCAAGTCTCGGGACTGCGCTTCAAATTTGATCCGGAAAAGCCCGCGGGCGAGCGGGTCTGGTTCGTGGAAGCAAAGAGTGCCGACGGCAAGTTCGAGCCGCTGAAAAAAGACGCCCTTTACACCGTGGCCACCAACTCCTTCACGGCGAAGGGCGGCGACGGCTACGATTCCTTGAAGCGGGCCTATGAGGACGGCCGCATGAAGAATCTGGACATCCCCGATTATGAGGTGTTCAGCGAATACTTGCGCCAATTCGGCCCGGTTTCGCCCCAAGTGGAAGGAAGGATCGTTGCCGAAAAACAACCGGAAGAACCCGGTGAAGAACCCGGGGACGGAGGAACGGAACCTCCCGGAGGCGACCAGCCCGGTGACGGGGAACCGGGCGGTGACCAGCCGGGCGATGGGGGCGGCCAGCCCGGGGATGATCAGCCTGGCAGCGGCGATCAGCCTGGCGATGATAAGCCCGGCAGCGGCAATGATCAGCCCGGCGGCGGTACCGAACCGCCGAGGGATGAAACCGGCGGAGGGGAGCTGCTTGACCATGTCACCGTCCGGCCGGCCGTGAAAGGGAATACGACGGCGATTGCCGACGAAGACATCGCGAAGCTCAAACCCGAAGGCTTGCTGACGGTGGAAGTGGACGCGGATACGGCCGTTCTCGCCCTGACGGCGGATCAGGTGCGGCTCCTGAAAGAAAAGAGGGCGACGGTCCAATTCAAGAACCGTCTCGTTTCCGTGGCAGTACCGGCGGAGGCTTTGCCCGATGGGCCGGTGAAAATTGAAATGAAAAGACTGCCGGATCTGAAAGAAGCCGTCAGCGCCGTTTACGATTTCAACCTTTACGACGGAAACGGGAACAAAGTGACCGGCTTCAACCCGCCCGTTACCCTGGCATTTCACGTCCGGGCGGACCATAAGGACAACTTGAACATGTATTATTACAACGAAGGGAAAAAACAATGGGAACTGGTGCCCGGCGCCGTCTACAAGGACGGTACGGTAAGCGTCCAGGTAAGCCACTTCAGCATTTACACCGTCTCCGATAAAGATTTGACGGAAGGAAACGGTAAAGCGGGCGCCGGCAGCCCCCTCCCCGATACGGCGACGGGCATGTTCCAGGCATTGGCGGCCGGTCTGGTGCTGATCCTTGCTTCCCTGCTGCTTGCGGCAAGGGTGAGGAGAGCAAAAGAACAATAAGGATCTCTTTCGGGAATCTCCCCAAGCGGGGAGGTTCCTTGTTTTTGCCCGCCAAGAAAAGCTAACGGCGATTCCCTTTATAATTCTCCTAATTACAAAAAAAAATCTGATAAAAAATATGAATAAAGATTGCTAATTTTCTTTGCGATTGGCTGCCGGGATATGGGAAAATCTTGACGGGAACAGTTCGCCCGGTTGAAATGGAAGGGCAGGCGCAAGATCTTGGACGGTGAGAATATGCGGACCCTGATTCAATTGGAATTGAAAGCGGTGCGGTCGTTCCCCATGAGAAGGGACAAAATTTCCGGGGCGATCGTGGAGGCGCTCCGTGAAGCGAGGTGATAGGGCAATTTGGGGCTGAAGCGGCCTTTCTTGTTTTGTCCGACAACCGCATGTCTCATTTCCGGCGCCGCGCCGGCATGTTGGCTTTCTGCCGGTCTTGGCGCAATCATCCGGACGAAAGAATGGGGGCGTCTGGGCTTTCCGGATCCCCGTTTTTTTCATAAGTTTCCTTTGGGAATCTCGCCCAAAAACAACAAGGTTCTTTTTTCATAAGGTTTTTCCTTTGCCTTTTTTGCAAATGTCTGGCCGGTGGTCAAGTTCTCATGTTTGTGTAAAATCCCGCTCCATGTCCCAGGAACACAGTCTTCCGGGAATGGATCCGCTTTGCGCCCGCTTCTTTTTACACAAATTTTTGGACTTCATCGGGCCGGGCCGGACAAAATCTTTCCGAAAAAAGATCAAGGGAATCGTCCGCCTGCCCCCGCGGACTCCGTCCATCCGATACTTTAGGGCAAGCAATATAGTGGAAAAAAATTTGGGGATCGGGTAGAATATTCATCATGCAATTGCCGATATGGGCCCGCGCGTGGGCATTTGAAGGGGGATTTTGCATGGATCAAAAAGGGGTCTTTTACGCGGCCCTTTCCTATTTTTTATGGGGCGTGCTGCCGGTCTATTGGAAAATGATCGATCATGTCCAGTCGGGGGAAATTTTGGCGAACCGGATCTTTTGGTCCTTCGTTTTTATGGCGGCGCTGATCGTCTTTTCCGGGAAGCTTCCGGCATGGAGGGAAACGGTGATGGGGTTCCGGAAAAGGCCGGAACGGGGGATCGCCTTGGCGGCCGCCTCTTTCATCCTGTCCGTCAACTGGTTTATTTTTATTTGGGCCGTCAATCACGGGCATGTGGTCGAATCGAGCCTGGGCTATTACATCAATCCGCTGATCAGCATTGTCCTCGGGATTCTCGTATTGAAGGAAAAGTTGAACGGGGCGCAGGTCCTGTCCGTGCTTCTCGCCTCTGCCGGCGTGCTCGTCCTGACCGTTTCCTACGGGCAGTTTCCCTGGATTTCCATGGGGCTGGCGTTGACTTTCGGCGTCTACGGTTTGCTGAAAAAAATGGTCAACGTCGATTCCTCCGTCGGTTTGGCGGTGGAAACGATGACGGTATGCCCCTTCGCCATCGGCTATATCCTTTATCTCATTTTCCATAAGGAAAGTTCCTTTTCCGTTCATTCGCTTTCCACGGACCTTTTCCTGATCCTGACGGGTCCGGCCACCGCTTTGCCCCTTTTGTTTTTTGCGAAGGGCGCGCAGCGGATCTCCATGTTTATGCTCGGCATCCTCCAATATATTGCGCCGACCTTGATGCTTCTTTTGGGCGTGTTTTTCTACCACGAGCCGTTTACGGCCGTGCATTTTTGGGCCTTCCTCTTCATCTGGACGGCCCTGGCCATCGTCGTCCTGTCGCAAAGCAGGGGATCCGGCCTCTTTGAACGGAAACCGCTGAGCCGGTAGGAACGCCGGATCCCGCGGCCTTTCTTTAATCCCGCCGCGGCGCTTTCCGGAAAGAAAAACCGGAAAAAGGCCGCATTCCTTTTCGCAACGAAGGATCGGCAAATGCCTCGACCGAGGGACCGGATGATCCCGCCCGACCGCTATGTTTTCGGCCCTCGACGGAAAATCCGCGGTTCCCCGCCGCTTTTTCGGTTTTTGATACCGCCGATTTCCGTCAGCTTGGTTGTTTTTACCGTTCGGGGAAAAACGGAAATTTACGACAGACTTTCCATCCGGTCGATCTTGGCGAATTGGAACAGGGCATAGGCGACGGCGGAAAAGAACGCCCCGGCCAAATAGGGGAGGCCGGAATAGATTTGGAAAAGGGCGCCGCCCAGGGGCGGCCCGATGATTCGCCCCAGGGAATCGAAGGAGGAAAGCAGCCCGGTTACGCCGCCATGCCCGGTTTTGGAAATTTTCGTCAAAAGGCTGGAAACGGTCGGACGGATGACCCCGTTCCCCAGGCCGAAGATCGTCAGGAAAAGGGCCGCCGTCGCAAAATTCTTCGTGAACAAGATCAGCAATAATCCGATGAAGGAGACGGCGATCCCCCCTCTGATGACTGCCGCTTCCCCGAGTTTGTCCGTCAGGACGCCGATCAGCCCCCCTTGCACGACCGCCCCGGCCAACCCCATGATCATAAAGATATATCCGAGTTTCACCGAAGTGAGCCCCGCCTTTTCGGAGGCGAAGTAGGCGAAGGTCGCTTCCAATCCCGAAAGGGAAATGGAGACGAACAGCTGCAGGAAGAACAGCAGGGCGACGGGCCCCTTTAACAGGCTGAAACGGGAGGGCTCGTTTTCCGCCTTCGCCCGCTGCCGCGCTTCTTTCGGCAGCGATTCTTTCAACACGAAGATGACGAGCAGGAGGGTCAAAAGAGAACTGGTTCCGGCGATATAAAACGGCAACGAGAGGCTCGTTTTGGAAAAGACGCCTCCGATCGCCGGCCCGAATATGAAACCGAGCCCGACCGCCGCCCCGACCAATCCCATGCCCTTGCTCCGGTTTTCCGGCGTCGTGATATCCGCCACATAAGCCATGGTGACGGGCATGTTGGCGGCGGACAGGAAGCCGCCGAGGATTCTTGCGGCAAACAGCATCCATAATTTGTCGGCCATCGCCATCATAAAGAAAGACAGCGCCAGGCCGCTGATCCCGATCATGAGCACCGGTTTCCTGCCGACGGCATCGGAAATTTTCCCCCACATCGGCGAAAAGATCAGCTGCATCAGGGAATAAACCGCCATTAACAGCCCCAATTCCGCCGGATTGGCGCCGGCCGTTTTCGCGTAAAAGGGCAGAACGGGGATGATGATGCCGAAGCCCACCATGACCAGGAACATCATCAGAAACAATACCGGCATCGCACCTTTTTCTTTCACGGATGTTTCGCTCCTCACCGATTAAGCTGTTCCCCATTACAGGTGATTCAACCGAATCCATTTTACCCTATTTCCCCCGTGAAAAAAAGAAAATCCCGCCATGGTTTTTGCCGGCATCGTAAAATTTTCCCCGATTTGTAACAAATGGATCGGCAAGGGGCGGGAATATTTTTCGGTTGCCGGCCCCCTTTCTCCTAGGAATGGCGGGTTCGCCGGACCATGCTCCCGCCGCGAAGGTTGGCGGGCCGCCGTGCCGCCGGTCGGCCGGGCTTCGCGCCCCGTTCGCCGGAAAATGCGAACGGAGAGCCGGAGCATCGCGCGGCTCTCCGCCTCTTTCGCATGAAAACGCATGCGGACGACCGGCTCATCGGGCCGGATTTTCCGTATATTTCACATTGAAAATGCAAGCAAGGGCGAGGAGCAGGCTCAGCGCGGCAGCGAAAAACAGGGCCTGGTAGCTCAGCCAGTCGACGATCAGCCCGAACAGGGGCGGTCCGGTGATGGCGGCGAGGGAAGAAACCAAGTAGTACAGCCCCGTTCTCGTCCCGATGCTTTGTTCGCTCCCCGTGGAAACGACAAACGGGTAGGAATTGATGTTGATGCAGGCCCAAAAGCACCCGCCGAAGAAGAGGAGGATCCATAAGACGGTCAACGAATGGACGAAATTCAGCAGCAAAAATACCGCCGCAAGGCCTGAGATCCCCGTGACGATCATTTTCTTCTTTCCGATTTGGGATGCGAAAAATCCGCTCGGGATGGCGAACAAAACAAAGCTTAACGAAAAGAAGGTCAGGGAAAAGGAAGATTGGTCCTTCGAAAGCCCCAGATGGTTTTTTCCGTAAAGGGTGAAAAGGGCCTCCATCCCCTGATAGGATACGAACCAGAAAAAGATGGCGAGGAGAAGGAAGACGGTCGGGCGGTTGAACTCCATTTTCCAGGCCGGTTTTTCTTTCTCCGCCTGCCCGGCGGTGAGGGAATCCCGCTTTTCCCGGATTTCCACAGCAAGATGCCCAGGGAGAGGAGGAGCACCAGTCCGGAAAACAGGAAGGGCGCCGCCTCATTGGTTTTAAACAGCCGGGAACCGAGGGCAAAGGCGATGATGGCGGCGACTCCGCCCATGAAATTGATGATCCCGTTGGCCCGCGTCCGTTTCGGCTCCGGGGTGATGTCCGGCATCAGGGCGATGGTGGGGGAGCGGAAAACGGCCATCGACAGATTCAACAGCAGCATGAAAGCGACCAAAGCGGCCAAGTTCCGATGGAAAGGGAGCAGGGAGACGAACAGGGCGGACAAGGGCATCCCGGCGATCAAGTAGGGCATCCGCTTGCCGAATCGGGTATCCGTCCGGTCGCTCAGACGGCCGATGTACGGCTGGAGAAAAAAGGCGACGTAATTGTCCAGCGTCATGAGGAAACCGATGACGGCGACGCTGGAAATGAACGTTTCCAAAAAATAAGGGACGAAGGCGTTATAAAGGCTCCAGGTCAAGCTGATGCTGAAAAATCCGAAGCCGAGCCACCAGGTTTTTTTCATTCTCGTTCCTCCTTGAAATCATGCAATTGATCGGATGGCCAACCGTTTTTCCGTGGCGCTAATTTCATTGTATTTGATAAAATTTCCATTTGAAAGAATATTTTTTAAAAAAAGAGAAGGAAATCCCCGGCGACGGGGCGGAAGGCGGATGCGGCGTAAGACCGTTGGAAAAACGACGGAAGCCGCTTATTTCGCATCATGAGTGGAGATCGTGCGGTCATTTTGGGGCAAAAATGAAAGGTCGCGGTTCTTTTGGTTTCCCTCATGGGCGGCCATCACCCGGTCATTTTGGCGGAAAAAATGAACGGTTGCCGCCTCTTTGTTTTCGGATGGCGGCGATCGAGCGCCCCTTTCGCGGCAAAAAAAACCGCCCGAAAACCGGGAAGGGACCGGTTTTCGGACGGCCTTACAAAATCGGGGAAAGCAGGCGGGAGATCGATTCTTTAAAGCGGATCTTCAGCGGCCTTTGCAAATATTGATAATAGGTGAGCCGCCGGCATTTTTCCATATCCTTCCGGAAGATGTCGGCCAGCTGGCGGGCGATCTTTCCGTCATACATGAAGGCGTTCACTTCGAAATTCAGCCGGAAACTGCGCACGTCGATGTTCGCCGTGCCGACCGACGCGGCGTTTTCATCGACGACGATCGTTTTGGCGTGGATAAAGCCGTTTTCGTAAATGTAGACTTTCGCTCCCGCTTTCAACAGTTCCCCGATGTAGGAATAGGTGGCCCAATACACGAACATATGATCCGGCTTATTCGGGATCATGACCCGCACGTCCACGCCGGACAAACTGGCGATGCGGAGCACATCCAAAATGCTCGAGTCCGGGATGAAATAAGGCGTCTGAATGAAGACCGATTTTTTCGCCGATGAGATCATTTTAATGTACCCGTTTTTGATCTGTTCCCATTCGGAGTCCGGGCCGCTCGTCACGATTTGCAGCGGAATATGGCCGTCGTACCGGAATTCCGGAAAATAATTGGCCGCATAATGGATGTCATGCCGGTACGACGCTTGGTTCCAGTCCAAAATAAAGCGAATTTGGGCGGCGTGGACCGCGTTGCCGACGATCCGCAAATGGGTGTCCCGCCAGTAGCCGAATTTCTTGCTTAAGCCCAGGTATTCGTCCCCCACGTTAAATCCGCCGAGATAGGCGATTTTCCCGTCGATGACGACCAGTTTCCGGTGATTGCGGAAATTGATGCGCAAATTGATCATCGGGATGATGGACCGGAAAAAGACTTCCACTTCTCCGCCCGCCTCGATCAGTTTGTTGAACGACCGTTTCTTGATCCGCCGCGATCCCATTTCATCGTACAGGACGCGGACCTTCACGCCTTCCTTCGCCTTCTCGGTCAACAGGTCGATGAGCTTCTTCCCGATTTCATCGTCCCGGAAAATGTAGTATTGCAGGTGGATATGATCCTTCGCCTGCTTAATGTCCGCAAACAGGGCTTCGAATTTGTCTTTGCCGTCGATAAAAATATCCACCTGACTGTCCTGGGTCAGAAGGGCGTTGTTATTTTTTAAAAAGAGATGGATCAGGTCCCGGTGTTCCAGCGCGGACGGGTTGTTGATGACGAACGTCCCCTCTTCCAGCTGTTTCAATTGCTCCCGGATCATGTTTTTAAAGTCCAGCTTATTGATGTCATCCCATACGAACAGCCGTTTTCCCCGCAAATTTTGGCCGATGAACAAATACAGAATAAATCCGACAAGCGGGATAAAGAAGAGGACCAACAGCCAGGCCCACGTGGCGCTCGGATCGCGCCTTTCCAGAAACACGACGGCGATCGCCATCAAAAAGTTCAAAACGAAAATGATACTGATGAATACCGTCAAAATATCCATAAAAAAACTCCCATACCCGTCATCATCGATTGATCCTGCGTCAGGATGCAAGGCTTGGCGGATGGGCGGACGAGCGGGAACGTTTTCCTGAGAGGAGCGGAGAAGTGGATCGTGAATATGCTGCAATGCTTCGTGGGAAAACCCGCGCCATACCCCATTCTATATTAAAGATAGCCTTAAGCATCCTTTTTTTCAAGCGCCGGGCCTTTTTCGGCAGCCGGGCTTCCCCCGGGTCCCTCCGGCGGGATACCGGCGGGCGGGCACGCCAAAGGGTCGGGCTGCATCCGCCTGTCCCCACTACGGAATTACGCCTGATCCCGCTTTTTCCAAACTTTCCGAAGCCGGACAAACCGGAGGGGGAATCCGGATCGGTCAAAAAAGAGGCATGTTTCGGACGGAATTTCATATACATAGAGCTGAGGGAAAAGGAAAGTTTCTTCCTGCATGCCCATCTGTTACAATATAGATAAGCATCCTTACTATATAACAGAACGGAGGAAGCGGGGGAGCTTTGCGTCCGGAAATGGGCGGGACCAGTTTTTATGAAAAGGGGTGGAAGTATGGCGTCGATATTCCGCAACAACGCCGTTGTCGCCGGAAAGAAAACGGTAAAGCCGGAGGAAGAGGAAAAGATCCTTGAACTGCTCGCGCGGATTTTGGACATGATGATCATCATATGCACGAAGGACGGGAGAATCACATACGTTTCTCCCAATATAAAAGATATTTTGGGGTATGTTCGCAACGAGGCGTTGGGGAAAACGCTGGACGAACTGTTCAATCACCCTCCACAAAAAAGTCTGCAGATCCTCCCCCGTGGAGATGAGACGGTCAAACGGCTCAGCCGTTTTTCCAAAAAGGACGGAAGTTTCATATGGATGGTCATCAACGCTTCCCGTTTGCGCGACCAGGAAGAAAATCGGGAATACGGCTATGTCGTTACGCTGCGGGAAATCTCCCTTGATACGATGGAATCTTTGCAGCAAAGGGACAAATTGTCGGCTTTGGGCCAATTGGCGGCAGGGATCGCCCATGAAATCAAAAATCCTTTGACATCGATGAAGGGCTTTATCCAAATCATGAAGGCGGACCGGAAATACAACGAAGAGTATTTAAAAATTATGGAGCTGGAATTGGAACGCCTGGAATCCATATCCCAGGAGCTGATGTGCTTTGCCAAGCCCAACAAAAACCAATGGAAGGTCTGCAATCTGGGGGCCATTCTGGAAAAATCCATCGCCCTTTTGGAGGGGGACATCTTCCGGAAACGGATCCAGGTCATTTTCCATCGGGACGAGGAGCCGATCTCCGTATTTTGCGATGAACAAAAAATCAAACAAGTATTTATCAATTTAATAAAAAATGCGATGGAAGCGACGGAAAGCCAGGGAAAAATCATCATCAAGGCCTCGAAGGAAAAGGAATCGGCCGTTATTACCGTCACCGACACCGGATGCGGGATCCCGGAAGAATTGATGAACCGGATCGGGCAGCCGTTTTTCACCACGAAGGAAAACGGCAATGGCCTCGGCCTGATGATGTGCAACAAAATCATCGCCGAACACAACGGATCCATATCCGTACGGAGCAAGATGGGAGTCGGCACCACCTTTGCGGTAACTTTGCCGATCTTCCGGGATCAAGGCTAAAACGGGGAAGCGCACATGCAATGATTGCGGCAGGAGGCGGACGGACATGCTTTTATTCTTCGTTCTTTTATTGATCGCATTTTTTACATACAAACTTTTGATCGTTCTAAAAAACAAGGAAGTGCCGGGAAATAACATCCTGTACGTTTTTTCAGTGGCGGGAATCATCGCGGCCTATGTTGTTTTCGATTGATGTTTTCACGGGCCTTCAGAAAAACGGTGCGCCGGAACGGACGCCATCCCGGCACTTGCAAGGCGGTGAGGGCGTATTCAGGGGACGCGCCGCCATCGGTTCAAATCGAACACCCTTCTTCGGGAAAAGCCCGTGTGAAAAACGGAAAGCGGCGGGGTCCGAATAGCGCGGCAAGGGGATGGGCCAAAATCGCAAAGGCCGGCAATGGGATGCCGGACCGGGGGTACCTTGGCAACGCCCGATGGAACGGGACGAGCAGAAAAGAAGGAAACGGCGCCGGCCGCCGGGGGACATGTCTGTCATGAGGACGCCTGACCGCGGATCCGCTGACCGCCCGAGAAATCTTGCCCCATGCCCGTGAAGGAAAAAACTTGTTTTTGCTCCTTAAAAGTAGTAGGATAATAATGAAGATTCTCGCAGGGGAGATGACGTGAAATGAATCTGTCATTCGGGGAAATCCTCATCATCCTGGTTGTCGCCCTGATTCTTTTCGGCCCTTCCAAATTGCCGCAACTGGGCAGAGCGGCGGGAGAAACCCTTTACGAGTTCAAAAAGGGCATGAAACAAGTCATGGACGATGATTCGAAACAGACCAAATCATGAATCTTTTTCGTTTGACCCTGAAAATCGGGTCTTTTTATTTGTTCAAAAATTTGTCAGAGAATCCCCCGCTTGCGGCGAAATTTATGTGCTAATGTAAAAAAAGGAAGGAATAATTACGGTTCCCATGATGATTATGAAAAAAAGCGGGGGAAGATCGATGGATTTATCCGTAACGTTGGCGATCGCAAGCATTATGACGCTGGGATTTTTAATCGGCACGATGCTTTGGAATTTGGATACGATGAAAAAATAAATCGAGGCGCACATTGGCGGCGCCTCTTCATGAACGGACGTTTGGGCACGGGTTCGGCATTCCGCCGGATCCGTGCCCGCTTTTTTACGCCGCGAGCGGCAATGCGGAAAGTTCCGAAGGGGGGATTTTCGGGCGCCTGCCGTCGGGGAGACGGGGATCAGCCCCCTCAGCCCGATTGCAGAATCGGCGGAAATCCGGGAGGTTTGCGAAAATTTAAATGGAACATGTTTCCCGCCCGCTGTATTCTAAAAATAGACGGATAACAAAAAACAGGAGATCAAAAGAAAAAAGGAAAACTTGCATGTCGGGGACGCTCCCGAAGGAAGGCAATGCCATCGCCTGGCCCGCTCGCCGGCCTGCGGTGACATTCCGAAGGGATATGCGGCTTTGAACGAAGAAGATTTGCGAAGAACGGAAAGCCCCAGCTGTCCGGATTCCGTTCCCGGTCGCAACCGACTATCCTTGGGTTCCTTGCTCTGCCCATCGTTAGGAGGTGAACGGTAGATGGAGCTGACTGTGGAAAAAATAAAAGCGTTTCGTTATTCTTTTGTTCATCTCTTGATGACGCTGCTGCTGTTTTCAAGATCCTTCTTGGATTACGAAAATGGCATTTATGTCACATTGGCATTTTTTCTGCTTATTAATTTTACTTGCTTTACCAGCGAATATTTCCTTTTCCGATATTACCGGAAATATAAGGAAAAAAACAGCAATAAAGGGTACGCGATATTTATTTCGGTTCAAGTGTTCTATACTTTGTTGATTTTCCTTCTTTTTAAACTTGTTCTCTTCGCATAAAGGCCATGGATGATTCCCATGGCTTTTTTCTTTCGCCTGGGCGTCGCGGAATCGTGAAGAATTGAAAAACCTCCAAAGGAGGGCGCGGATCCCGTTGCGCCGGGATGAAGCCTCCTTTGGAGGTTTTTGCTTGAACCGGAACGGCCTGCGAGGGCGCCCGGAAAGGGTCAATAAACGGCAGGAAACGGTACTAAGGGTTCCCTCATTCGTTTCCGCGGATGCGTTTTTCCGTTTCCACATCGAAGAAATGGGCTTTGTTCATGTCAAAGGCCAAGGTGATTTGATCGCCGGCTTTGACTTCCGTGCGGGCGTCGATTCTGGCGACGAAATCGGTGCCGTTCAACGTCGAGTAGAGGATCTGTTCCGCGCCGGTCAATTCGGCGACTTCGATTTTCGCCTGGACCGTCGAACCGGGGAAGGATTCCAAATAGACCGGTTCATCATGGATATTTTCCGGGCGGATGCCGAAAATGACTTCTTTGCCGACATAGCCTTGTTCCCGCAATACTTTCATTTTCCCTTCGGGGATGGCCAATTTCCTTTCGCCGAGGGCGATGGCCCCGTCTTCCAGGACGCCCCGGAAAAAGTTCATGGACGGTGAGCCGATGAAACCGCCGACGAAGACATTTTCCGGTTTTTCATAAACTTCTTTCGGGCTTCCGACCTGTTGGATGACCCCGTCTTTCATGACCACCAGACGGGTCGCCATCGTCATCGCTTCCGTTTGGTCGTGGGTGACGTAAATGGTCGTCGTCTGCAGGCGTTGATGCAATTTGGCGATCTCCGCCCGCATCTGCACCCGCAATTTGGCGTCCAGGTTCGAGAGCGGTTCGTCCATCAGGAAGACCTTGGCGTCGCGCACGATCGCCCGGCCCAACGCCACCCGCTGCCGCTGGCCGCCGGACAATGCCTTCGGCTTCCGGTCCAAGTATTGTTCCAGCCCGAGAATTTTTGCGGCGTTTCGAACCCGTTCTTCAATTTCTTTTTTCGGGAATTTGCGCAGTTTTAATCCGAAGGCCATGTTGTCGTAGACGGTCATGTGAGGATAGAGGGCGTAGTTTTGGAAGACCATCGCGATGTCCCGGTCTTTCGGCGGGACGTCGTTCATCCGTTTCCCGTCGATGTAAAGATCCCCTTGGGTAATTTCTTCAAGGCCGGCAATCATCCGGAGCGTGGTGGATTTTCCGCATCCGGACGGGCCGACGAAGACGATGAATTCTTTGTCTTTAATATGCAGATTGAAATCGGATACGGCGGTCACTTTGTTGTCGTAGACTTTGTATACGTGATCCAGGATCAGCTCTGCCATCTTTCTTCTCCTTCCCAAAAAGTTGTCCGCATTTTCAGTGTAATGAAATGGCTTTCATCGCGCTATAGTCAGCCTGCACAAAATTCCGCCGCCGATTTTCGTCACGTTGAATAATGCATTCCGGAGGAAGGGGAAGGGGTTTTCTTGCGCCGGATGGAAACGGCTTATCCGTCTGTGGCTGAGAATGGGAGCCATGATTCATGGCGCCATGCCGGCGGAACGGATATCCGCCTAGGAAATGGGAACCGCAAGAAGGGGCCATTTCCGGAAAAAGAGGCGGGGAGGAAAAGCCGTCCGGCGGCGTCGGAGCGGCAGCGGCCCCGCGGGAATTTTCCGGGCCGATTGGCATGGAAAAAAGAGGGGGAACGGGAGCGCCAGGGAATCCCTTTTCGGCAAGGCATCGCCGGCATTTTCGGACCCGGCATGCGGCCGGCCATTTCCGCCCCGGGCAAGGTTCCCTTTGGAACCAGGCGATGCCGGACTAGAAGCCCCGCTTTCCCAACCTCCTCCCGACGGATCGCCGCTTGGGGCTCTTTCCGGTCCGTCGGCAGAAAAAGCGAAAGCCCCGGACGGAACGGGGCTTTAAGGAACGTCATCCTCCCCGGGGAAAACCGTCCCCCTTCCGGAAGATTTCCCCGAACAGGCAGATGAAATAAACGGACACGGAACCGTGGAAGGTTTTAATATCGACGGATGTCCGCTCGATAAATTTGTCGATCCGGTATTGCAAGCTGTTCCGGTGAAGATAAAGCATCTTCGCCGTGGAGCTGATGTTGGAATTATTTTCGATAAACAATTTGATCATGGAAAGCAGTTCGTAGTCCCCGGCGAAAAGTTCCTGCCATTCTTCCGCCAAAAAGTTCCTTGCCGTCTCTTCATCGGATAGAAGCAGGAAGACGGGAAAGGCCCTTTCAAAATTGAACAGCCTTTCGTTCTGAATCTTTTTCAAAGCGGTATGGAAATAGGCCTGCTCCCGGCGAAAACGGTCTTTCAGCCCTTCATCGGCCGGGAAAAACCGCCCCCTGTAGAAATAGACATCGTAATAAAAATCCGATTGGATCGCCTCGATGAACGACTGCCATTCCTCTTCGGCCACCGGTTCCGCCGATTCCCTTTCCACGATGATCCCGTTGTTTTCATCCAGCCAAACGACGACCATCCCTTCCTGCAGGAAGGATTGCAAGGCATCGATAAATTCCTGCTGTTTGATGGGCTGCTGGATGAAAAAATGCAAAAAGCGGATCCGCCTTTCCTCCCCGTCCGGCAGCGGACCGCCGCCCAGCAGATACCGATGCCACCGTTCTTGTTCCGGCGTGCTGTTCAACCGGTTTTTTTCCGCGGCATCCGCCGGCGTGAGGAAAGCGGACAGCAATTTCCTTTCCCGGTCGGTCAGGCTTTTTTCCGGGATGTGGATGTACCGGCCGCTCGCCGGGTCGAAGAAGCTGGCATATCCCGCCCGGAAACGGGGGGCGTCCGCCAAAATGGCATCGGGAAAAATATCGCGAATGTCCATCTTTCATGACCTGCCGTTTTCGTATCCTTATGTTTTATATGGTATATTAGCCGGATATGCAGATCAATAGAAAGATTCGTTAAATGGTTTCCCGCTTGCGTGCCGCTTTGTTCGGAAAACCCGGCTGCCGCCGCTCGAACGAAAGCAGGCCGCTGGCTTGGGTCCGGCATGGTCCCGGTTCGCCACTTGGAAGCGATGTTGAACCAGCAGCAACTTTTTGCCCGGGAATTTCGGTTCGCCCGGCGCCGCAAAACGGGAAATCGTTTCGAAAGAGGACCCCATCCGTTTCGCAAAGACGGTCATGCCGCTGCGGAGAGGCCGCAAACAGCGACGGCAAAGGAAGGGGCTTGTATCCGGCGAAGCGTCTTGGGCGCCGCGGGCGGGTTGCGAGATGACCGGGCACGGTTCGGATAAAGCCGCGGCGATGTGCCCGGCCGCCGGGAGAAGTTACAAGATGACAATCGGATCACCGGCCGTGATACGGTCATCGCCCGTTGCGGGAGAAGTTACAAGGCCACGGGGCTCATCCCCGCTGTTTCCGGATGGACGATCGCCTCTTTGGCGAGATCGGCACAGAAGGCGAAAAGGGAGCGGTTGATTTCCTCCTCCAGCCCCTTCAATTTCCGGCTGGCGAAGACGGACCTGCCCGGCTTCGAATTCGCCTCAAACAGCCAGATTTTCCCGTCCTGGTCAAAGGCCATATCCAATCCGATTTCCCCGAAGATTCCATCCAACTGTTTTTCCAAGGCACGGCAAACCGCAAGCGCCGCTTCCGTCAGCTGGTTTTTCCGCACAGACCTTTCTTCTTCGTTCGGAAAAACCTCTTCCAGCGTTTTTGCTTCCCCGCCGGATAAAAGATGGGTAGTGGCGCTGTTTCCGCCCGTGCATTTGGCGATAATCGCCGTCGCTTTCCAATCTTTTCCGTCCTTGTTCGCGTGGATCCGGAAGTCCATCTCCCGGCCACGGAAGCGCAAAAGGCGGATGCCCCGCTGGATCATCCAGTTGCCGTCCCGGCCGGCGAACAAATGTTGATAGATCTCTCCGGGGGAGGAAAACTTATACATCCGGTTTGTCTGCCCTTCGTCACGGAAGAGGCAAAGATATTTTTTTTCGTGGATTTTCCGGATCCGGAATACTTCGTTTCCATGGCTTCCGTTCGTCCCTTTCACATAGACGAAGCCGTATTCGTCCAGCATGGACGATAGGGAGCCTTGATCCTTTAAGAGAACCGTCTGGGGCAAATATTTTTTTGCCTCCGGGAGCTTTTCCAGCCGTTGATGGATTTCCATTTTGTTAAAAAATCCCGGGTTGAACCAGGGGATTCCATATTCGGAAACGATTTTTCGCTTCATGTCCCGGACTTCCTTCAGTTTTTCGACCTTCCGGTTGGGCAAACGGTCGTAGATCACGTTGGGGAGGGGAACGGCGATTTGCCGCCAATGTCCGTTCCGGCAAGTGTAGCCGTTGACCAGCCCCCTTTCCCAATCGATATGCCGGATGCCAAAGACGACCGGAAAAACCCCGCTGTTCTTCGCCGAAGCGATGAGCCTGGCGAAAGCTTCGGAACGGTCGCTTAAAGGGGAGATTTCCGACCGGGAAAAGCCGGCGGTCAATATGCCGAGAATCGGGCCGAGATACAGGGTCCGGTCGTGGACGAAAGCGGAAAGGGCAAGCGGCGGCTTCGGCAGATGCAGTTCCTCATACAACGGGCTGCTCAGCAAAATTTTCTTTTCTCCATTTTTTAACCTTTTGATGCCGGCCCGGACGAAAACGGATCCGAAACTGACGGAATGCACATCTTCGCCGAAGGTGTCCGGCAAACAGACGACGGGGACATCGTGGGAAAACGGTTCGATCCGGTATACATCAACCATTGGAGAATTCAGCTCCTTTCTTTGGAAAATGGGGCGAGAAAACGAAATCCGGTTGGGCGAATGTCATATTTCATCATATGTGGGATCGGAGTTTTTCGTGCCGCCCGGTAAGGATGAGGGACGGGCGGTTCGTTGGCGGACTGCTTCGCCGGCCGGATCTCCCGGTATTCCCACGGGCGCATGTTTTTCCCGCATGGCTGATGGCGCGCTTGCCTGCCGCGGAAGGGCCGGAAACTCGACGCTCCGGTTGCCGTCCGTTTATGGGCAAGCGGAGCCGGGCCATTTCCGGAAAGATTTTTTCCCCGGGTGCCATGGGACCCGTTCCGCCGGCCGCGATTTTTTCCATATGAAAGGCAAGACGCTCAAAATGGGGCCCCGTTTTACATCCGGGGAAAGGATGAAGTCCAGGATTTTGTGTAAAAAGAAGCGGGCGCAAAGCCGTTCCATT
>SPLK01000073.1_pt1 | contig 59286 bp, 44 predicted proteins | sample 2456111 | NCBI WGS metagenome assembly SPLK01 (sample SAMN11156906, study PRJNA527647) | hot springs metagenome | biome: Geothermal region; feature: Hot spring; material: tree branch in hot spring; isolation source: hot spring sediment rich in lignocellulosic material ... | reverse complement strand
ATTTCAACTGTAAAAGTCGGGAGAACCGCTCTTTCGGTTTCACCTCCTTGCCAGCTCTCGTAACTTTTTTAAATAATCATTCTCTGCTTTCAGTCTTCGATTCTCTTCCTCTAAACTGCACTCTTTTTTTCGAGGCCTTCCCTTGAATGGAGACTTGGATGTCCCGCGCCGTTCTTCGAGCCCTTTTAGACCATGTTCATGGTAACGTTTTACCCAAAGTCTGATCGTTTTCGTGCAGGGAATCCCTAACTCTTGGCATATCCGCTTATATCCCCATCCTTCTTCGATGTACATCTGGACAGCCCTCCATTTAAACTCCACGGAATAAGTGGTCTTCCCTTTCGGTGTTTGCTTGGTCTCGAACATAAACAAATCCCTCCAGTGTTTTTACTGACAGTATGGGCATTTTCCCAACTGTCTACACTAGAGGGATAATATCACAGCGAGTGAGGGGATAATAAACCTTGCTGAGAAAATGGGCAACTGCTGATTAAACCCCTGTGATTTGGATATAGAATTGACGGTCTCTCGGGCCATCAAACTCAAAAAAGTAAATATTCTGGGAACTGCCTAAAACCAATTTTCCGTCTTCGATGATAAACGTCATAGAAGGACCGATTAAACTGGATTTGATGTGACCTGCAGCATCCGATGGGGGGTCGCATTGATGGTGAAAATCAGCCCTTGTCGGTACAAGAATTTTTAGAGTATCATTGATATCCAAAAGTCCAAGGGGATCGACCCCGGAATAAACGGTAATCGCGGCGGTCGTATGCGGACAATATACGCAACAGATTCCTGAATTCACATTCGCCTGTTCCACATCTTTTTCTACCAATCCGGTAATATCCAATAATCCATGTTGAATATCTGTATGGATCGTATGTTTAATCACCCTTTGCGACCTCCTTCAATCGACTTGCCAACCGGCTACCGGACCGGTATAAAGCAAATTAATGACATGTTTTAAATCAATATCGTGGGGAGCATCCGGATCTTTATAGGATTTATGGGAAAGCTCCGATGCAAACAAGTGTAAAACCACCATTGATGCCAGAGTTGCCCCCCAAGGAGACAAGCCATCCAGGAATGGAGCCACATGGACAGTGTTTGCATCCGGATTTTTAATCGGAACATTGCCGACAACAAGGATCCGGGCACATTGTTTTTGCGCATATTCGATCACCTGTTCTTCCCTGTGGCTAGAAATATTATTTCCAATAACAACGACAACATCCGGACTTTTAACCGAGAATCCATAAAGGTGGAGATATTCTTCCGCATTGCAAAAGGTCACATGGCATCGGGAAGTTTCCACGATCTTTGCGGCCCCAATGATCGCTGAGGATCGGGCCGGGCCGCTGCCGACAAAGGTATAATTTCTGGCTTCTAAAAATAATTGGGATGAATCAATGATTTTTTGATGTTCCGTTTCATAAATTTTACGGATCACATCCGGTACCCGGACGGACAGTTCTGTTTTTAATTTGGAACCCTCCGGCATCGGAAAAACACCTTTTTCCATAGCCATTTCAATCGCCATCTGATAATATATGGCAAGGGCGCTGGTTGTCGTCTTCGTCGGGAAAGTCTTGGATATACCCGCAGAGACGGTCACCAACGGACGAGTACATAAAGCGGCTAAAGGGCTATCCGCATGATTGGTAATGCCGATCGCAACAGCCCCGCAGTCCTTGGCATATTCTAATGATTTTAATACATACAAAGATTTTCCGGAAGAACTGAATAGGATCACCATCGTTTTGGATGACACGAATGGACGGTTGATATAGTAATCATAGGCTTCGTATCCATAAGCATGGATACCGGCTAATTTTTTAAAAGCTTCTGCCGCGGCGATACTGATAAAATAACAGTCCCCGGATCCGACAATATGTATTTCATCCAGGTGATGAAATTGTTTGCAAATCTCCTTAATCTCCGGTTCCAAGTCATGTAAACAATTTTGGATCGCATCAGCCTGCTCAAGTATTTCTCTTGGAAAGTAATATTTTTCATACCAATTATCCATTTTTTATTTGCTCCTTCCCGTATGATTCGCTGCGGTAAGCACAATCCCAGAAAAAATTTGGGATATTAAAGATGAAGATTTTCAATTCGGATTGGTTCTTTCCTTCCCTGTGATTTTCTCGATGACCGGGGACCTGGTCAGCGGTCTTCAGAGACCGGATCGGCTCATCCGAAACGGAACATATCCGGGCAATGATAAGCATTCCGCTTACATTCAAATATCATTCCCTGAAAATGGAAAACGGGAAGAACTTAATCCCAACCTTATCTAAAACGTCGCCAGAGGAATCACTAATGTTAACAATGGATCTCCGGCATGCTTTCCACGGGTCTCGCCAAGGCGGTCCCATTCCTTCCCGTGAAAAGAGGGAACTGCGGGACCATTCCCTGCCGCCGCAGCCCCCGTTAAGGAATGATCACGGGAAGATGAAGGTCGATGATTCGAACCGAGTCCTTCCGACTTGTCCGGCTTTCTAATTGGCCATCTTCTTTCGATAATTTTCGATTTCCTCAAAAGTGGGCATACTTCTCGCCCCAAATTTTGTCACAGAAATACCAGCTGCGATATTCGCAAATTCCATCGCTTCTTTTACCGGATAACCTTTCATTTCTGCAGCGATGTAAGCCGACGCAAAGGTATCTCCGGCACCTGTTGCATCAATCGCAACATGGGATGTGGATGGAATATAAAAACGAACTTCCCCATCCGCGCCCATTAGAAACGACCCTTTTTTTCCACATTTCACGATAAAAGTCTGCCCTGCCTGAGGAGATAATCCTAATGCGTTCATTTCTGATTCTCCTGTTAAAACTACATCACATAATTGTGACATTTTTTGCATGGAATTCCTGATATTGGATGGTATGGCATGAAGCGGATGGCGCAAATTTGGATCGAAGTATAAACGGGCTCTGCCTTTCCATTTTTTCACCACTTCAAACATCGTATTTTCGGCTATTTCCAATCCGATTAATACACCCGTTAAAAAGATCGCTTTCGGTTGAATGTCATCGATTATTTTGACGTCATCCAGACTCAGTTTCCCGTAAGCCGAATTCAAAGCAAATACAAATATTGTACGTTCACCCTGAGGGTCTACCGTAATAATAACAGTTCCTGTAGATGCCTCCGGATCTAGAACGATCCCGCTAACATCCACCCCATAAGTTGATAAATCCTGTTTTAAAAACCGGCCTGTTTCATCATTTCCTAACCGGGAAACCATCGTCGTAGCTATGTTCAACACTCCAAGCCCCGCAGCGACATTTCCTCCTGTTCCGCCGCCGTATCTCTGTAATGGTGTTCCGTATGTTCCATCGCCATTTTTCGGGTAACCTATAATATGGGATACCATATCGGCAAAAATATCACCTATAACGACTACATCAGATTTTTGAACCATTTGTTCATCACCTGTTCAATGGTTGGAATGATTAATGAGGTGGATGATTAAATCTGCCATATCACTGATTGTCCGTATCGTGTATGTGTAAAATTTTTCTCGGTACAGGAACTATCCAGTAGGCAAAAAAAGAGAAGGCGTCCTACAATAGAGTTGTCCATCACAACACTTCCCAAAGGAGGCGCCTTCTCTTGGATAAGATTATATCAAAAATTTACGAAATCCTGAAGGATTCCGCGAATCTGATGGAAGCGGAAGAAAATCTGTCGCGGCTTATGCATCGGTTTTTTGCGGATGCCTTGGAAAAAGTTCTTTCCCAACTTAACGAGACGATCAAAAAGCAAAAACAAGGCGAAGGCTGGAAAGTGGAGAGAAACGATCAGCGGTCGATTCAATTCCTTTTTGGTACGGTGACTTTTACCCGCACATGGATGACCGATCCGAATGGCAATCCCCATTACCCCTTGGATGAATGGCTGGGCATCCAAAAATATGAACGCAAATCTCCCTTGGTGGATGTCAAGATCGCGGAATTGGCCAGTAAATGCGATTACCGGACCGTGGCGGACATCCTGGCCGGGTGGACGGACGTGAAGATCAGCCACGGGGCCGTCCGGAATATCGTAAACAAAGTGGGTATGGCTCAAGCCCGGCAAGACGAAGCCATGGTGAAAGAATTGGAGGAATCCGCGGAACTCCCGCAAGGGAAGAAAGTGGACGTTTTATTTGCCGAAGCGGATGGGGTTTATATCCGGAGCACGGAACGGAAGAAAGGCATGGAAGTCCGGCACGCCGTGCTGTATGAAGGATGGGAGAAGAACGGGAACCGGGTGTCGTTAAAAGGCCGGGAAGTGATCATGACCACGAAATCTTCCGATGCATTCTGGACTGAAGTTCATGCCTTGGCGGCCAGCCGCTATTCGTTGGAGAAGGCCCAGGTGGTCACCAATAGCGATGGCGGTGCGGGGTATACCGCGGAAAAGTTCCGGGAAGCCTTCGCCCAATCCGAAAATCCCGTGATCCATCAATTGGATGCCTATCATGTTTACCGGAATTTGAGCCGGGTCTTCGCCCCGGGAAAAAGTAAGTACAAAGATTATGTCCTGCAGGCGATCAAAACACGGGACCGAAGAGATTTCGAATTATGGATGGACACGTACGAAAGCACGCTGAATGATCCCAAGCGCATGAAAAAGGCGAAGGAATTCCGCAGCTACATCCTTGGGAATTGGGAGTACATCGGAGACTGGCGGGACCGGGTGGAAGAGATTCCGGAGGGGGCCCGAGGTTTGGGTGCGATAGAATCCAACCAACGGCACATCACCTACCGGATGAAAAAACGGGGGATGCATTGGAGCCGGACGGGCGGGGAAGCCATGGTCAAAATCATCCAGGGGATCATGAATCAGACGCTGCGGAAGGCCTATTTGAAAGACAGACAAAGGAGCGTCCGAAAACAGCGGGAAGCCCGGAAAATCGTAAAGATGAGCGCAATATTGCATGAGAGAACCCGGCCATCAGTCGGGGTACGGCACGGATCGATCGCGGTATACACGTGCAATTCAAGTGCCGTAGGAAGATTGCGGAAGGTCATCCATAATGGCCAACATTACTGACACTTCCGGAATCGATTTACAGGAACTGGCAAAAACATTAGTTGCGGTGTACAAAATGAGGGCGCCTGAATTATTGATCTGATAACCATCCCGAGAAAATCTTGACACATACGAAATATTTTCAGATTTGGAAAGTTTTATAAAAGATTCGATATAATAAGAATGAGAGGAAGTTTCGTTTTTAACCGCGGGGAAAGATTGCAGCGCTCAATCAAAAAGGGGTGAAAACCGTGGAAATCAAGGAAATGGAGGCCGCGCTGTTTTGCATTCACTGCAATGATGAGCAGGATCACGTGATCACTTACATCAACAATCACATTTCCCGGATCGAATGCAAGAATTGCGGACATTCGGTGGAAATCAAGGTCGATCTGTTAAAGGAGCTCTATAAAGAAGTATACGAAAAGATCGTCCATAAACCGGCCGAAATCACGGAAGAATACCGGAAAGACCTCAGCAGATTCCTGCTGTCTCTCCCCATCCGCATCATCCGCAAACCGTACAGGATTTACCGATACATCAGGCAGACGAGGGATGTGTTTAAAACATACAACAAAAAGTACAGAAAGTAGGGTTCGGCCAGGTCATTTCTTTTTTATTTTTGTGTAAAATGGGAATAAAAAGAAAAAATGTAAACGGGTCCGGATCCTCGACCCTTTTTCGATCGCCGGCTTTGCCTTTGGAATTTACCAGGAAGAACGGGCGGCATCGCCTTTGAAAAACGCCCACTCCATTTTGCTGTCCGCGGCCTCAATGACAGTCGTCAACAAGGCTTTGTGTTCAATGATCACCGATATAAAAAGCAGCAAAATTCGGCCGGACATCTAATTCCGTCATCAAGCACGAACAAAAAACACCTCCTAAGCGGATCCCGGGCCGGTTTAAACTTAAAAAGCCCGTTGCTTCGGAGGCGTTTTTCATTTGCCGAATCTCACAAACTTACTTTTTCACCCGTTTTTACGGACTCAAAACATGCATCAATCACCCTCATATTTTTTACCGAGTTTGCTCCGTCATAGGCAAGTTCCGTTCCGTTCAAAATTGCGTTCGAAAAATGTTCAATCTCCAATTTATATTGGTCGCCGTAGATCCTTTCAATCCTTTGGCCATTATTTTTGTTTATAATGATTAAACCTTGGCCTTCATTATTATCCGGACGATAAGCCTGCGGCACTTTAATCGTCCCTTTTGTTCCGATGATTTCATACTCTTCCCTAAAATCCATTTCAAAACTGCAGTCGATGATCGCTTTGACGCCATTATCCATTCTCATAAACGCCCAGGCGGAAACGTCCACGCCGTATTCGGGATCAATATCCGCAAACGCAATAAGCTCCTTCGGTTCCGCTTTTAAAATATTTCTGACTGCATGAATGCAGTAACAACCCACATCATATATGCATCCCCCGCCCTTTTTAGGATCCGTCCGGATATTTCCCTCTTTCTCTTCCAATAGGAAAGAAAAACTGGCCTTCATTAATTGAATCTCGCCGATTTCACCGGAACGAATGATTTCCTGCACCCTTTGATGCTGGGGATGAAATTGATACATCAACCCTTCCATCAATAAAACATCATTTCTTTTGCAGAAATCAAAAACTTCCTGGGCATCTTTCGCATTCAACGTGATCGGTTTTTCGCACAAGACGTGTTTTCCGGCTTGGGCAGCCTTCATGATCCATTCTTTATGCAAGGAATTCGGCAAAGGGATGTAAACAGCGTCGACATCGGGATCATGCAGCAATTCATCGTAATGATGATAAGATTTGGGAATATCGAAGGCAGAAACGATTTTTTCCCTTCTCTTTGTATTACTGCTTCCAATGGCCGTCAATTCTGCGTTCGATGCCCTTAAAATGGCGGGGATAATTTGCGTTTCCGCAATATTGGCGGTGCTTATAATGCCCCAGCGCACCCGTTTCATCTGCTCTCATCCTCTTTCATTTATTTGATGATTATGCCGCTCTTTTTTGACTGTAAATATCAATCCACACCGCCAGCAATAAAATGGTCCCTTTCACGATGTATTGCCAAAAGGCTTCCATGTTCATCATGCTCATGCCGTTATCGATGCTCGCCATGATTAGCGCACCCAATATGGAGCGAATAACATTCCCTTTGCCCCCCATCAGGCTGGTGCCCCCGATCACACAAGCAGCGATGGCGTCCATTTCGAAAGAAGTGCCGGCGCTGGTTGTGGCGGCATTTAATCTTCCCGTTAACAATATGCCTGCAGTGGCGGCTAATACGCCCATTATGATAAACACAAACAATGTATTTCTTCTTATATTTATCCCTGAAAGAGCCGCCGCTTCCGCATTCCCGCCAATGGCATACAAATACCTGCCGAATGAGGTTTTATGGCTGACAAATGCGATGATTCCGCCAAATACTACAACGATAAGAATCGGTATAGGCACGCCGAAATACCGGTTCAACATGTAAATAATCAATAAGATCAGGAAGGCGTATACAGCCGTTTTCCCGTAACTCGACCAAGCACTGGGAACCATGAGCCCTAATTTGATGCGTTTTTTCCTGTTTCTGTAAGTAAAAAAGAACCATAAAACGATGCTCACAAGGCCTAAAATATAGCCCAAAGCATAAGGCAAATAACTGTTTCCGATCGCTTTAAAACTGTTTTCCAACGGGGCGATCGTCTGCCCTCTCGTCAAACCGATCAAAATCCCGCGAAAAATTAACATCCCCGCCAATGTCACGATGAATGCGGGAACGCCTCGATATGCAACCCACCATCCCTGCCAAAGCCCGATTAGAGCTCCGATCAAGATCGCCGCGAGCACGACGGCCCACGTGCTCCACCCATACCATACTTGAAGAATGGCGGCAATGCCGCCCGTCAATCCGACCACGGATCCGACGGACAAATCAATATGGGCAACAATCAGTATTAAAGTCATTCCGATGGCCAACAAGGCAATGACCGACATTTGCGTAAACAGATTGGAAATATTTCTGGAAGACAAAAATTCTCCGTTTGTCAAAACCCCAAATAAAAGGATGATCACCAAAAAAGCTAGAATAAGCACATACGCTTGCAAATCAAACTTAAAAGAGAGTTTCGCGGATTTTCCGGTATTTAACCAATGACGTTCTTGCATATTAAGATTCATCTTTTCGTCCCCCCGGTGGCATAAGTCATGATTTTTTCCTGGCTGGCCTCATCCCGTTTTAGTTCGCCTGTTATTTGTCCTCCAGCCATCACTAATACCCTGTCGGACATCCCCAATATTTCGGGCAATTCCGAAGAGATGAGTATAATGCCGACTCCCTGGGTTGCCAGTTCGTTTATGATTTTATAAATCTCGTATTTCGCACCGACGTCGATGCCCCTCGTAGGCTCATCCAATATTAAAACCTTGGGGTCATTCAATAACCATTTGCTGATTACAACCTTTTGTTGGTTCCCGCCGCTTAATTGGGAAACCTTTATTTCCAAATTCGGCGCCTTGAGCTTTACCTTATCGTTAATTTCTTGCGCCGTTTTCAATTCGATCGTTTGATCAATCAATTGATATCTCATTACCTTTTTTAATGACGATAGAGTTGTATTTTGGATGATATTCATGCCCAATACCAGACCATATCTTTTTCTGTCTTCTGAGACATAGGCGATGCCTGCTTCGATGGCATCCCTCGGATTTCTAATTCTTTTCTCTTTTCCGTCTACTTTAATTGTTCCCGTAACATGGCCGGGATAATATCCGACAAGGCTGCTGAACAATTCCGTCCTCCCGGCTCCCATTAATCCCGCGATCCCTAAAATCTCTCCCTTTTTCAAGGAAAAGGAAACATGGTTGATGATTTTCTTTCCCGTACTTTTTTGCACCACTGCCCAATCATTGACTTCCAGAATAATGGGGCCTATTTCCCGTTTTTTGTAGGGATAGATGTCTGTGATCTTTCTCCCGACCATTTTCGTTATGATTGTTTCTTCGGTCAACTTTTCAATGGGATCGGTGCTTATCGTTTCCCCATCCCTTAACACGGTGACCGTGTCCGCAATCTCTAAAACTTCGGATAATTTATGGGAGATATATATACAAGTAACGCCTTTTTTCTTCAAATTTCTCAATATCCCCATTAATACTTCCACTTCATTTTTGGTTAATGCGGCAGTAGGTTCATCTAAAACGATGATCTTGGCATTCAATGTCAACGCTTTCGCAATTTCCACCAATTGCTGTTTTCCAACGCTTAACTGTTTCACTTTCGTCTGCGGGTCGATTTCAAGCCCCACTTCTTTTAACCATTTTAAAGATTCCGCAAATATTAAATTCCAATCGATGTATTTTCTTCTCATTAAGTCGTTGCTTAACAGGATGTTTTCGGCAACAGACATCTCTTCAACAAGGGCCAGTTCCTGATGGATGATAGCGATTCCCGCATCCTGCGATTCTTTGATCGACTTAAACTTTACCTCTTTTCCGTCCAAATAAATTTCCCCTTTGTAAGTGCCATAAGGGTATACGCCGGTTAAAATTTTCATAAGGGTTGATTTTCCGGCACCGTTTTCTCCGCAAAGGGCATGAATTTCCCCCTTCTTCACAAAAAAGGTGACATTGTTCAAGGCTCGTACACCGGGAAATTCTTTCGTAATGCCTTTCATTTGCAAGATATATTCCATAAAATTTCTCCTCCGAAAGAATGATTCTTGCCGAAAAAGAATAAATCTTCTCCGACAAGAATCATCAAAATATTAAATTTGTATGGCCGGATGAATTACGGCCGCGGCGGGCGTTGATCTTCCGGGACATTTTTGTACACGTCATCGTAGGAGTGGAATCCGTCTTTGATCACTGTATCGATTAAATTGTCCTTGTCCACCATGATCGGTTCCAATTTGACGTAGGGGACGTCCATTTTTCCGTTGTTGATGGTGTCATCGGTTTCTATCTTTTCCCCTTTTCCTAATTTAACGGCTATCTCAGCGGCTGTTGCCGCTATTTTGTGTATGGGTTTATAAACCGTCATCGTTTGCGTCCCTTCCGCAATCCTTTGTACTGCCGCCAAGTCGGCATCCTGCCCTGAAATGGCCACTTTGCCAGCAAGACCTTGCGCGGCCAACGCTTGAATGGCCCCGCCTGCCGTGCTGTCATTCGAGGCAACGACCGCATCGATTTTGTTATTATTGGCAGTTAAAGCGTTTTCCATAATCTTCATGGCTTCATTGGCATCCCAGAGTTTTACCCATTGATCGCCGACAATTTTAATATCTCCCTTGTCAATGAATGTCTGAAGAACATTCATTTGCCCTTCCCTAAATAATTTCGCATTATTGTCGGTTGGCGAACCGCCCATCAGGAAATAATTCCCTTTCGGGACTTTTTTCACCAAATATTCCGCCTGTAATTCCCCGACCCTGACATTGTCGAACGAAACATATGCATCGACATCACAGTTCGTGATCAGCCGGTCATAGGCCAACACCTTGACCCCTTCTTGTTTCGCTTGATCGACGACGGGAGACAGTGAGTCACTGTTTACGGGAATGATGACCAAAACATCGATGCCTTGAGAAAGCATGTTTTGAATTTGGGTTAGTTGTTTCGTCTCGTCATTGTCTGCGGATTGGACAATCACATCCGCACCCAATTCCTTGGCTTTATCAATAAAGATGTCCCGATCATGCTGCCATCTTTCCAACGACAAATCCGTAACAGACAGTGCAATTTTAATTTTTTTATTTTCCTGGCCGTTCGACGAATTTTTGTTGTTTCCGCTTTCATTTCCCTTACCCGCATCCTCCCCGCAAGCAGCAAGGGCAAAAGCGAAGACAAGGAGTACCATCATTGAAAATGCCTTCTTCATCCACTTCATTCGAGATCCCCCCTAAATTAAAAAAATATAAGCGTTTTCATTAAAAATTATATCATCGTAAACTTCGTTTGTACATTGGATAAACTAATGTTTTATGAATCATTTTTTTAATCGAATCCCGGCGTTTATGATACAAATTTTTTATCTCTTGCCGGTTGTTGCGGGCGTTCCCGCGGCGATCAATGTAGAAGCTTTCTGTCTTTGTGAAGCCCACGGTTCGCACCATGGATGAAACGGGAGAACTGAAAACCGAACCCGACCAGCGCTTCAGTGACCGCCCAGCGGTGCGGGAACCCGATTATCCTTGAGGAACAAAAGCTTCGGGGAATGGGAAAAAAGTGGGGTTTCGATTCTTTCGGCTGCGATGTTCCATCGATTCCTGCAAGCCTAAAGGGGAAAGAGGCCGGTCACGGGAAAAGGAGGCCCAACAAGCAAAGCAGAAGGATCATTGCGATCCTTCCGGGGAATTTTAAACCGATTGGGGGAAAAATCACCGGTCTTGTCAAATTGGGTTTTCCAAACGTTTTAGTTTTTTAATAGATTGCTAACCTTTAATCGCGGTGGAAGACATCCCTTCCACGATCTTATCGCTGAAAAACACGAAAGCAATTATAATCGGGAGTATGCTTATTATTAATGTGGCGCCGATCGGGCCCCAATCCGTCATGTATTGCCCAATAAAGTTTTGCATGCCGACGGTCAGGGTTTTATATTTGTCGGAACTAATAAACGTATTCACAAAGACAAATTCATTCCAATTATAAATCATATTTATGATCGCAGTCGTTGTGATCACCGGGGTGGTCATCGGGAGAATGATCCGAAAAAAGAGTTTGTTGACGGAACAGCCATCGATAATGGCCGCTTCTTCGATTTCACGCGGAATCGTAGAGTAAAAGCCAAGCATAATCATGACGGTGATCGGCAAATTGTAGGCGACATACGTCAATACAAGGGACAGCGGATGATCGATCAAATGCATGCGCAAATACATATTGAAAAGCGGGATTAACGCGGAATGAATGGGAATCATCAAACCGATCATAAACAAACCTAATACGAATTTGCTTAATTTCCACTTCATCCTTGTGATCGCAAAAGTCGTCATGCTGGCCAATAAAACCGTTATGACAGTTGCAGCTACGGTAATCCAGACGCTGTTAAAAAAGTAATTCCCTATGCCTCCCTCCCATACTTTTTGATAATTTTCCCATCTGAATTGAGAGGGCAGTGCAAAAGGAGAACCGGCAAAAATCTCCCGGTTATCCTTCAACGAAAACAGGAAAAGCCAAAAGATCGGATATATTTGAACAACGGCAATGAAACCGAGCAGAACATATAATATGCCATAACCGAATTTTCTCATGGGCCAACTCCCCCGCTAGTATTGGATATTCTCGGACTGCGTCAATTTTCGGATAATCAGCGTTGCAATCGAAGCGATGACGAGGAGCAGGAATCCGATCGCGCTTCCATACCCGAAGTCATATTTTACGAAGGCCAGTTTATACATATAGGATGCCATCACTTCGCTCGCCCCGTTCGGGCCGCCGTTTGTCATGACATAGATGAGATCGAAATATTTTAAAGAACCTACGACGGCCAAAATCACCGTTACATTAAATACGCCTCTTATCAAAGGGATCTTTATTTTATAAGCGATTTGAAAAGGCGAAGCCCCGTCAATTCTGGCGGCTTCAATGATGGATTCGGGGATGTTTTTTAATGCCGCGTAGTAAATCAAAATGTAGAATCCCGCATACTGCCATAAAATCGGAATAAATATGGCGTACAAGACGATCGACGGTTCGGCAAGCCATGACGGAGGATTATCCACTCCCAGCGCCTTAAGGATGGCATTCAGAATCCCGTTGGTGGGGTTATACACCTTAATCCAAAGCTGGGCAATGGCAACCGAGGACAATAACATCGGAATTAAATAAATTTTTCTCAGCAAATTCGTTCCTTTTAGCTTGGAAGACAGTAACAGCGCAACGGCCAAATAGGCAAACAACATGAGCGTCGAAAAGAACGCGAGCAAAAACGAATGATATGCGCTGGCCCAAAACTTCTTATCCTGCAATGCCGTCATGTAATTCTCTAAACCTATGAACGTCATTTTCCCGATTCCATCCCATTCCATCAAGCCGAAAAAACCTGTTAAAAATAACGGAATAAATATAAGGGTCAAGACTAGAAAGAGGGATGGAAGAATATACAACGCAATAGCCAGTTTGTTCGACATCACCTTGTTCATCAAATCAACCCCATATCGATAATGAAGCAGAAAAGGACTATCCTGATTCCAGGATATGTCCTCTTCTTTTCTTTAATTTCATTTTTAAAAAATGTCCCCGCGTTTTCATTCACTGGCCGCTTATGGCCTCCGCATGCTCTTTTGCAAATTGTTCCGGGGTCATTTCCAGTCCGAAGAGCGATTGAATCGCGTCCAAATGCACTTGTGCCGGTTTCGCCGGCATTTGCACGTCCGCATATAACGTTAAGTTGGTGGCGTTGTTCAACTCGTTCAAAACATCAATATACATTTGGGGCAAGTCTAATGACGAGGTGTCCAGTTTTGTCGCAGGAATGACCCCAACTTCCGTCACGGCCCTTTCGGCCCATTCTTTGACAAAGAAGGCCACAAATTGTTTGGCTTCCTCTTTCACTTTGGAATCTTCGGAAACGAACAGGCCGACACCGGGTCCGCCGACGAAGCTGTTCAAATCGCCTTTTCCATTGACGGTCGGAAATTTTAAATAACCAATCGATTCCCTGAATTCTTTCGGGACATCTTCATTCGTCGTATAGTTTGGCAAATCCCACGTGCCGATCAAGTACATGGCCGCCTGACCGTTCATAAACATGCTTTTCGCTTCTTCATCCGAAAGTCCATTAAACCCTTTGACGAAAGCATTCATTTTCACTAGATTTTGAACTTCCTTCGCCGCATCGATCAGCGCCGGTTCTTCAAAGGAGGTTTCCCCTTTGAGGGCGCTTGACAACACGTCCGCTCCGGCCATCCTGTCGGCAAAATACATGTACCAGAGAGAACCGGTCCATCGATCCTTATTCCCTAAAGCAATTGGCTGAACGCCGTTTTTGGCCAGGGTTTCGACCACCTGTTTAAATTCATCATAGGTTTTAGGGGCCGACAGTCCGTATTTATCGAAGATGGCTTTATTATAAAAGATCAAAGCGATATTTAACTCGAGCGGCAGTCCGTAGGTCTTTCCGTCGATGGCATAGGCTTCGACCGTGCCGGGGACAAAACTGTCTTTTAATTCTTTCTCGACGACATCATCCAAGGGAGCAAATTTGTTACCGTTTACATAGGGTTCCAAAAAACCGGCCGCCCATGTCATGCCGACGTCAGGCAATTCGTTCGACGCGGATAAAATCTTCAATTTTTCTTTATACTGCTCATTGCTCAACACTTCCATTTGCACCCGTACATCCGGATGTTCGTTTTCGAAATCGGAAATAATCTTTTTCACGATGTTGTAATGGATTTTTGAACTTCCTTCGGGCCAAAGATGCATAAATTTAATCGTTTTTTTCCCGCCGCCATTGTTGTCGCCCGAAGACTGGTTCGAACCGGAACAGCCGAACAGCAGCACGAAGCACATCAGGACCGCAACAATCGAAAGCGCTTTCTTCCACCTCATCATCATTTCCCCCCTAAATTAAACGTCAAAAAATATTTTCAAATAAAGGATACCAAAACAAACATCGTTTGTACAGTGGATGAACTAACTTTTTTGCCACGAAGCTCCAAAACATTTTCGACAGATTTCACGCGCAAATTTCCACCCAAAAGGGATGAACCGGCAACTCAAACAGACATAACGATCCCCCCTTCAACGATCGCCGTCATTCGTCCTTCGGCCTGTAAATAAAATAATCAAAATCCGCATGTTTCCTTTGCCCCGAAGTATCCTGGCAATGCATGCCTACGAAAGCTCCCGTGAAAAATCCCCCGCCTTGCACGTAATCATCGGACAGTTTATAGGAATAAAAATCGATCGGTATCTTTTCCCAACGTTTGCCGTCAAAGGAATACGAATAATGATAGAGGTTCGTGTTCACATCCACCCTGAGATAAACGTACGCCGCTTCTTCCGGTACCGGTATTTCCTTTCCTTTTAAAGGCTGAGCAAAGACAAAATTGTCGCAGGTCGTGATTTCAAGTACTCTTCCCTTTTCCTCGTGCCAGGTGATATGCAAGGCGGTCCAATTCTGCGTGTTATAATAGTTGACCAATCCGGCGGCTTGCTGGAAATTTTCCGGTTTGAAGTCCACTTTCGTTTCGGCGGTGAAATTAAAATGCTGCCAACGGCGTGCCACAAAGGCTTGCACAAATTTCGAAGTCAACGACTCACGGCCGTATAAACGCAAATGGCCCGGCCGGTCCGTTAAGGACATCGTGTCTTCTCCCAAAGGAATGCGCAATGTTTGAAAATGAAGGTTTAGTGTCTTTGAATCAAAATCGTCCTTTTCCGGATAATCCCTTTCCCATTTCACTTCCTCGATCCGGGGGCCTTCGATTTCCAATGAAGGCTGATTCCCGCCGACCACATAAGGCCAGCCGTTTTTCCATTCCAGCCGCTGGATCGCCGTCTCCCTCCCTAACGGACAATATCCTCTCGGATCAAGCAGCGGCTGATCCTCTTTCGGCAAAGGACGGCCGGTCAGGTGAACCATGAACCATTCATCGGTATGGGTATGAACGATGGACGCATGCCCGGCTTTTTGCAAAGGATTGCGGGGGTACAGCCATGAAGTGATGAGCGGATTATCCGGATGAACTTCATACGGGCCCCAAAGATTTTTGGAACGGGCGATCGTGGAGGCATGCTCGTATCTCGTTCCGCCTTCGGCCGTCAACAAATAATAATAACCGTTGACTTTGTACAGATGGGGGCCTTCGGTCAATTTTAAATCTGTCCCTTTAAAAATGATTTTGCGCTCGCCGACCAATTTTTGTTGGACCGGATCGTATTCTTGAAGGGCGATTCCGTAAAAATTGTGATGGCCTACCCGATGATCCCACACCATATTCAGCAAATACTTTTTGCCGTCTTCATCATGAAACAGCGAAGGATCAAATCCAGAACTGTTCAGATAAACCGGGTCTGACCATTCGCCGTCGACCCTTTCGGCGGTAACCAAATAGTTGTGGCAATCCTTCCACTGTCCTTCTGTTACCTTGACATCCGTATAGATAAGCCAAAACCGGCCGTCATGGTAAGACAAATCCGGCGCCCAAATTCCGCCCGAATCGGGATTTCCCAACATATTCAATTGGCTCAGCCGATTCAGCGGTCTGCTTACCAAACGCCAGTGTTTCAGATCCTTCGAATGATAAATCCCGACACCGGGAAACCATTCGAAGGTAGAAACGGCAATATAATAGTCCTCCCCGCACCGGCAGATGCTCGGATCCGGATTGAAACCGGTCAGAATAGGATTTTTGATTTTTCCCATTTCGATCACCCCGATCGCCTTATTTTCTAAAGTTTTTCAATTGATGGGAAAGCACCTTTGTTTGGGAATAAATATTTTTATAGATTTCATACATTTCCTGATAAATTTTGACGTTTTCTTCAACAGGTTCATAGACTTTCTTCGTTTGCAAAAACTCTTTTGCGCATTCCTCCAAGCTTTCAAACCAGCCGCAACCATAGGCGGCCAGCATCGCCGCCCCCATTCCCGGCCCCTGCTCGCTGGACAATTTGATGATTTTGGCATTGAAAATATCCGCCTGGATTTGCAGCCATGTCTCATTTTTTGCACCGCCGCCGATGGAGACGACCGTATCGACCCTTTTCCCGCTTTTCCTGAAAATCTCAATGGATTCATTTAAGGAAAAGGTGATCCCTTCGATCACGGCCCGGATAAAATGTTCCCTGGTATGGGAGGAATCGATCCCGATGAAGCTGCCGCGAATCGCCGCATCCGCATGGGGCGTCCGCTCCCCGACGATGTACGGCGCAAACAGCAGACCGTCGGATCCGGGAGGAACGCGGTCGATCCCTTTCAAGAAATCGTCAAAACTTTCTTTTTTCGCGAAGGCATCTTTAAACCAGCTCAAACTGTATCCTGCCGCCAGAGTCACACCCATGATATAGTAAGCGTTCTCTTTTCCGTGGTAAAAATAATGGACCTTCCCTTGAAAATCTTTGTCCCCCCGTTCTTCATAGGATAGAACCACGCCGGATGTCCCAATGCTGCACAGCGTGCTTCCTTCCGACAATATTCCCGCGCCAATGGCGCCACAGGCATTGTCCGCTCCTCCGGCGAACACCTTGGTGGTTTCTTTCAGTCCGCATCTTTCGGCAAATTCTTTGGAAAGGGTGCCCACACACGCGTGGGGTTCGACCAGCGGCGGGCAGATCGCCGGATCAATCGAAAGCAGCCGGCATAATTCCTTGCTCCATTCTTTTTTTTCAAGATCCAACAACAAAGTTCCTGCCGCATCGGAATATTCCATATGGATTTTTCCCGTCATCCGGAAGCGCAAATAATCCTTGGGCAGCAGAAACACCTTCGCCCTTTGAAAAATTTCCGGTTCGTGCTGCCTGACCCATAAGATCTTCGGGAGGGTAAAGCCCTCCAAGGCAAGATTTTTGGTGATTTGAAGCAGTCTTTCTCTGCCCGCTATCTCATAAATTTGCCTGCATTGTTCCGTCGTCCGCGTATCATTCCATAAAATCGCGTTTCTTAACGGCCTGTGCCGTTCATCCAACAACACCAATCCGTGCATTTGCCCGGAAAAGCTGATCCCTTCGATGTCCGCGGGATCCCCGTTAAAACCGGCCGCCAATTCCGCCAAAGCCTCGGCCGTTTTTTCTACCCATTCTTCCGGATCTTGCTCGCTGTAACCGGATTTTTCCTGAATCAACGGGTAAGCCTTTGCGGCTTCCTTTACGACCTCGCCTTCCTGATTGACCAATAAAACCTTGACAGCGCTCGTTCCAAGATCAACGCCGATCACATATTTCATCTTTCCACTTCTCCTTCGCGGTTTCAGCAAAATCCCCCAAAGGCCGAACCCCGGCATTTTTTTGGAGTTCAGCCTTTATGGTTAAATATCAATAAACTAAACTTCATTGCCCGGAAGCAGATTTGTTAGCGTCCGGCCTTTGTGCTGTACACGCAGTCCTTATTTTGCAAAAGCGGTCAATAAATATTGGTTGATCAGCGACCGCAATTCTTCCACTTTTCCCGATTCGTTTTTAATTTCCTTCATATCGAGCACATGGTTTTCCAGGGTATGAAAATCGGCTTTTCCTTCCACAATATCCCGCCCGATTCCTTCCTTGTAACTGCTGTACCGTTGTTCGATGAATTTATCCAGGACTTGATCTTCGATCAATTTATGGGCCACTTTCAAGCCGACGGCGAAACTGTCCATTCCGGAAATATGGGCGAGGAATAAATCTTCTGGTTCAAAAGATCCTCTCCGGACTTTCGCGTCAAAATTCAACCCGCCTTTGCCAAGTCCCCCGTTTTTGACGATTTCATACATGGCCAAAGTGGTGGCGTAAAGATCCGTCGGGAATTCATCCGTATCCCAGCCGAGCAAAAGATCGCCTTGGTTGGCGTCGACGGAACCGAGCTTGCCGTTGATCCGGGCGATCCTCAGCTCATGCTCGAAGGTATGTCCCGCCAATGTGGCGTGGTTTGCTTCAATATTGAATTTAAAGTAATCCTGCAGGCCGTATTTTTGCAAAAAGGCCAGACCGGTTGCCACATCGAAGTCATATTGGTGTTTCGTCGGTTCTTTCGGTTTCGGTTCAATTAAAAATTGCCCTTCAAAACCGATTTCTTTCGCATAATCGACGGCCATATGGAAGAAACGTGCCAAATTGTCCAGCTCGAAACCGACATCCGTGTTCAATATCGATTCATAACCTTCCCGGCCGCCCCAAAACACATAATTCTCGGCATTCAGGCGCTTGGCGATTTCCAGCCCTTTTTTCACTTTGGCCGCGGCATAGGCGAACACGTCCGCGTTGCAGGAAGTGGCGGCTCCATGGACGAACCTCGGATGGGAAAACATATTCGCCGTGTTCCAGAGCAATTTTACATGGCTCGTTTTCATGTATTCTTCGATCATGTCTACAATTTCGTCCAAATTCTTGTTGGTTTCCCTCAACGTATCGCCTTCCGGGGCGATGTCCACATCATGGAAACAAAAATAGGAAACGTTCAGTTTTTCAAAAAACTCGAACGCCGCCTCCACACGGGCTTTGGCCAGATCCATCCCCTTCAGGTGATTCCAAGGCCGAATCATGTTCCCGTGCCCAAAAGGATCGGTGCCGTCGTACGTAAACGTATGCCAATAGGCGACACTGAAGCGCAGCCAGTCTTTCATTTTTCTGTCCCCGATTTTTTCCTCCGGGTTGTAAAATTTAAAGGACAGCGGATTTTTGGAATCAGCCCCTTCATACTGGATTTTGGAAACGTTTTCGAAATACGCCATCATCCGTTCCTCCCCTTCAGTCAAGAACTTAACTTTACTGGATTTTATGTTAAAATTATAACATGAGAATCTTTGTTTGTCTATCGTATAAACAAAGATTCCGTTTTCTTAATCGCCCCGGTTTTGCCTCCCCTGTCCATTTATCTTAAGGAGCGAAAAGGAAGTGAAGGATGAATGTAAAGCTGGCAGGATGCGATCCGATCATTGAGCGGCATATCTTTTTTTAATGCCAATTTGGCAAATGACCGGTTTCCGCTGGAACAAAAAGGAAAATATACAAAATCTAATCAATATATTATATTAAAAATAAAAGCTAAAGAAGGAGCGCTCGTATGACGATACTTACCGGCAACCAGCAATTGGTCAAACAAATCAATAAAACCTTGGTACTGGAAACCATTTTAAACGAAGCGCCGATATCGCGGGCCGATATTGCCCAAAAAGTGGGATTGAATAAAGGAACCGTCTCCTCCCTCGTCAATGAGTTAATCGAAGAGCAGCTCATTTATGAATCCGGTCCCGGGAAATCAAGCGGGGGAAGAAGGCCGGTTATGCTTTTATTCAATGAGAAAGCCGGGTATTCCATTGGCATAGATTTGGGCGTCAATTACATTTTGGGAATATTGACGGACCTGAAAGGCCATATCGTTGCGGAAATCCAAAAGAAATTATCCGTCACCGGCGTTGAACAAGTGAAACAGATGATGATTGCCATCATTGAAGATTTAATCCGGTCCGCCGGTCAGAGCCATTACGGAATTATCGGCATCGGCATCGGGATCCCCGGCATGGTGAACAATGATGGGGAAATCTTGCTCGCGCCGAATCTGGGATGGAAGAATGTCCGCATGAAGGAAGAGATCGAAAACCGCTTCCAAGTTCCGGTCATCATCGAAAACGAAGCCAACGCGGGGGCTTACGGGGAAAAGCTGTACGGCGCCGGAAAGGAATTTGACAATATTTTATATGTCAGCGCCGGGATCGGGATCGGCGTCGGGGTGATCCTGGACGGCCAATTGTTCACAGGCTCCGGCGGATTTTCAGGGGAAATGGGGCATACCATCATTATCGTTAACGGAAAGGAATGCTCCTGCGGAAGCCGAGGCTGTTGGGAACAATACGCTTCGGAAAAAGCTTTGCTGGAAGAGGCCAAAAACATCCCCATTCCATACGCCGACAAGGATTCCATCTCGATTGAATTGTTGGTTGAACTGGCGAAGGAAGGAAACGAAGAAGTCATCAACCTGTTCAAAAAAATCGGCGCGTATTTGGGTGTGGGCATCAACAATATGATCAATACGTTCAACCCGGAACAAATCATCATCGGAAACCGACTGGCCATGGCAAAAGACTGGCTGGAAGAATCCATTACCCATTTTGTGAAAAGCCACACCATTCCCTTTCATCAACAAGATTTATCCATCACCTTTTCCCAATTAACCACCCATTCGACGGCCGTCGGCGTGTGCGCCTTGTCGATCGAGAATTTTTTGAAGACGAGCGTTAAATGAATTTCAGTTAAACAGGCTTTAACATGCCGTTTTTCCCTCTGTATAGCCCTCCCCTTTCCCCCAAAGAAAAATCCCCTCCATAGAGTTCAGGAGGGGATCATCTAATTTCCTTTGGTTTTAAATTTTTTCCAACAAAAATGAACATCAGGAACAGAGGCTCGTTTCCGGGAAAGCAATAGCCTGAGACTCTTTTCCTTTTACTCCCAACAATTCTTCCATCTTTACATGCTCTAATTATTCTCCTCGGGGATTCTCTACTTTCACAAGATCCTTTGTCGAATTTCTAATCACAAGTTCCGGTTCAAAAAAATAGGATTCCAATTTAACTTCCTTTGTTTTTGGGCTTCTTCGTTTTTCGATCATTTCGATAATCATTCTTGCCGCCAGTTTTCCCATCTCACTTTTGGGGTGGGTAATGGTTGTCAGTTTCACTTCTGAAACTTCAGCCAAAAATGAATCATCAAAACCCACGATGGAAAGATCCTTTGGTATCTGTAGACCCTTATTCCTTATAACATCCAATAATTTTACGGCCAGCTCATCGTTATAGCAAACAATGCCGGTAGGACGATCTTTTTTATCAAGAATTGAGTCTAAAATTTCCGCCGGCTTTGTAAATTTTTGTTCAGTATTATATGTAATGATGTTCGCCGGATTTATCGGAATTCCGTAATACCTGTGTGCGTTTAAAAACCCCTTCATTCGCTTGGTGCCCTGCATATCGTCAGTCTTAAAAAATCCGATAATATTTCGGTGCCCGTTTTTGATCAGATGCTCGGTTTGCAAAAATCCTCCCTTTTCATCATTGACTAAAATGCTGATCGGATCCAAGGCGTCATAATACGCGTTAATCATAATATAAGGGATACCTAGGGCTTCCAAATTCAAATAATAATTGATATTCGGATTCGATATTGCACTTTTAGTCGGTTCCACGATGATCCCATCAAACCGTTGGGATAAAATGATCTCTAAAAATTTTCTTTCACTTTCGTGATTGTTATTTGTGCTGAATAAGCTCACCTGATAACCTTCTTGGCTAAGAACACTTTCGGCGCCGCGTATGATGGAAGGAAAGATATAGTCGGAAATATAAGTAGTAATGATTGCTACACTTTTTTTATGAATGTGAGGTTTATGATCTTGTTTTAATGAAAGATCCGAAACGTACGTACCAGATCCTTGTTTTTTATATAACCATCCTTCACTGACAAGCTCCCCCAGTGCAAGCCTGACGGTATGTCGGCTTACATTAAATTGCTCCATCAGTTCCGTCTCGGATTTAATTTTTTGGGATGGCAGAAAAGTTCCATCTAATATCTTGGATTTTATCCAATTTTTTACAATTTTGTATTTCGTTTCTGACAACGATAAGCACCCCATTACTAACTACATTATGTGATAAAATAAACAAATTTTTCTAAAAATAATTTAAGTATAAATAACAAAATAATTCAAGGTGAAGGGAAACCAAAAAATGTTCAAACAATTATGCGATTATTTCCAATTATTATAACACATTTTATTATAACATATTCCCGCACAGAAAATGGCATGCATTTCCCGTGCGGGTTAGGAACATCTGCAAATATTACGTCTTTGCAAAAATCCCGTTATTTATCCCATATCATGCCGCTCAATTTTAGTTCGTTGCGAAACTTCAACAAGTTCAATTGATTGTCAATAATAATGCATTCGATATTCATCATGTCTGCAAAATCATATAATTGCTCTTTCGTGGCGGCCAATGAAAGTACGGTGTGATGGGCTCCGCCCGCATAGATCCACGCTTCCACCGCTTTCGTCAATGACGGTTCGGGCTTCCAAAGGACCTTAGCGACGGGTAGATTAGGCGTTTCTTTCTCCGATTGCTTGGCGATGATTTCATTGATAATTAAGCGATAGCGCCCGCCCATTTCAATAAGGGAAGTCACTATTCCCTTCCCGGCCTTTCCGTCAAAGACTAATCTTGCGGGATCTTCCTTTCCGCCAATACTTAAAGGGCGAACAATAAGTTTGGGTTTGGTTGCAGCAATCGTCGGACATATTTCCAACATATGAGAACCAAGGATCAACTCATTATTCGGATCCAAATGATAAGTATAATCTTCCATAAATGTCGTATCTTGATTATCCGTCAAAATTTTCACAAATCGAAGCAATGCGGCTGTCTTCCAATCCCCTTCCGCCCCAAACCCAAATCCATCCGCCATTAGGCGCTGAACCGCGAGACCGGGCAATTGCTTCATACCATGCAAATCTTCAAAGTTTGTACAAAAAGCAGTATATTGGTTTTGTTCCAAGAAAGCCCGCAACGCGAGTTCAATTCTGGCTTGCTCTTTGATGGCATCTTGGACAGGTCCCTTTTCATAAGCTTCCGGTTCCATATCATATAAGGATTGATATTCTTCAAACAGCCGGTCGACTTGATCATCAGGGATTTCCTTCATGACTTTCACTAAATCGCCAATACCATAATAATCCACGGACCAGCCGAATTTTTTCTGCGCTTCGACTTTATCCCCTTCCGTTACGGCCACACTCCGCATGTTGTCACCAAAACGGGCAATCCGGATATTATGACCTTCGGCGACCGCAACGGCCGTTTTCATCCAGGAAGATAATTGTTGATGCACCTCATGGTTTTGCCAATGACCAAAAATGATTTTATGAGGAATTCTCAAACGCGCCGCAATAAAACCGAATTCCCTATCGCCATGAGCCGACTGATTCAAGTTCATAAAGTCCATGTCAATCGTATCCCATGGAATATCCCGGTTAAATTGGGTAGCAAAATGCAACAGCGGTTTTTTTAAAGACAGCAAGCCGGCAATCCACATCTTTGCAGGAGAAAATGTATGCATCCAAGCAATGATTCCTGCACAGTTTTCCTCCAAGTTTGCTTCTTTCATTACTTTCTCAATCGAGTCGGACGTGGTCAGTACTCCTTTGAACACGATTTCATATGGAAGATCAGCGGATCCGTTGAGTCCTTCAACGATACTTTTTGAATTTTGCTCCACCTGTAATAATGCATCTTCTCCGTATAAGTGTTGGCTTCCCGTGACAAACCAAAATTTGTAGGGTTTTACCTTTAACATGATGGTCCTCCTCTTTTGTAACCTTATTTTGCCAAGTTCCGCAATTCCTTAAGCTTTTTCATCACCTGATTTCCCCCGCGGCCGAAATAATCATGCAATCTTTTATATTCCTGATACAATTTTTGATAGATTTTTACATTTTCAGGAATGGGCCGGATCACTTCGTCTTTAATCCTGGCCATTTTTTCTGCAGCTTCGAAAATATTTTGAAATCCACCGGCCTCTTTTCCGGCCGCCACCGCTGCAAACATCGCCGCTCCTAATGCCGGCGTTTGTTTGGAGGCGGCGATTTTTATCGGAAGATTCGTTACATCCGCATAAATTTGCATAAGCAAGCGATTCTTTTGCGGCAACCCGCCGCAGGCATACAATTCTTTTACTTCGACTCCGTTATCATTGAAAGCATCAATGATCATTTTCGTTCCAAAGGCCGTTGCTTCCAATAAGGCACGGTAAATTTCTTCCGGCTTGGTTTGCAAAGTCAATCCCAATAGCAATCCGCTCAACTCCGTATTCACCAATATCGAGCGGTTGCCATTCCACCAATCCAACGCCAGCAGTCCCGTTTCTCCGGGTCTGTATTCAGCCGCTCTTTCCTCCAAATATTGATGAATACTCAAACCCCTTTCCCTTGCTTGCTTGTGAACATATTCCGGCACTCCTTCTTCTACATACCATTCAAAGATATCGCCAACTGCCGACTGTCCAGCCTCATAACCATAAAATCCGGGAATAATGCCGTCTTCTACAACACCGCACATGCCTTCCACTTCTTTTTCCTCCGTCCCGAGGACCATGTGGCAAATGGATGTTCCCATCACCATTACCATTTTCCCAGGCTCCACCACTCCCATGGCAGGAACCGAAACATGGGCATCGACATTGCCTACGGCAACAGCGATTCCTTCAGGCAATCCGGTCGATTCCGCCATCTCTTTTGTCAACGTGCCGGCCTTTGTTCCAACGGGATAAAGTTCACCCCTTAATTTGGTTTCCGTCAAGTTTTCCAGCCGGGGATCCAAGGCTTTAAAAAATTCCTTGCTCGGATAACCTTCCTGCTTGTGCCAAATCGACTTATATCCCGCGGTACAACTGTTCCGCATTAATTTTCCCGTTAATTGGGATATCACCCAGTCGGTGGCTTCGACAAACAAATCGGTCCGTTCGTAAATTTCCGGTGCCTCATCAAGGATTTGCCAGATTTTTGCAATCATCCATTCCGAAGAAATTTTCCCCCCGTATCTGGCAAGAAATTTTTCACCCCGCCTTTCAGCGATCGCATTGATTTTGTTTGCTTCATCCTGGGCTGCATGATGCTTCCAAAGCTTTACCCAGCTGTGGGGGTTGTCTTTTAAATCTTCGTGAAAACATAACGGTTGTAAGGATGAATCGACCGGCAACATCGTACAAGAGGTAAAATCAATGCCAATCCCTATGACATCGTTCGGATCAATTCCGGACTCCCGAATGACAGCAGGGACGGAATTTTTAATCACTTCGATATAATCCCCCGGATGTTGCAGGGCCCACTCATGTCCCAATTTGATATGCGTCCCCGGGAGATACTCGTCAATCACCCCGTGGGGATATGGCGTAACATGATCGGCAATTTCTTTTCCATCTGAAAGAGATACAAGAACAGCGCGGCCGGACTGGGTTCCAAAATCGATACCAATCGTATATTTTGGCATGCTTATCTCCTCCCTAATTCTGTCCATAATAAGCATTGGCTCCATGTTTTCTATAAAAATGTTTTTCTAATAAAACTTGATCCATTGATTCAATCCCGGCATTTAACATCTTCGTGAAAAAAGCCATTTTTGCCACTTCTTCCAAAACAACCGCATGGTACAATGCTTCCGACGGATCCTTCCCCCAGGTAAACGGTCCGTGGCTATGGACGAGAACTCCCGGAATTTCATTGGGGTTGATTTTCTTAAAGGTTTCTACAATCACACGCCCTGTTTCCAGTTCATAATCCCCGCGGATCTCATTACCGGTCATTTCTCTCGTACAAGGTACTGCACCATTAAAGTAATCCGCATGGGTAGTGCCTAACGCAGGAATGGCTCTACCGGCTTGTGCCCAAACGGTTGCCCAGGGAGAATGGGTATGGACAATCCCACCAATATCCGGAAAATTTTTGTACAAAACTAAATGAGTGGGGGTATCCGAAGACGGTTTTAAATGCCCTTCAACAACATTTCCTTCCAAATCTACGACCACCATGTCATCTACTGTCATCTCGTCGTATTCCACACCGCTTGGTTTAATTACTACAAGCCCCTCCTCCCTGTTGATACCGCTTACATTTCCCCAAGTAAAAGTGACCAGGTTGTATTTGGGCAAGGCAAGGTTTGCTTCCAGAACTTCCTTTTTTAGTTCCTCTAACAATCCATCTCATCCTTTCAACTTGAAGGATAATATTAGTAATAATTGTACGAATGATAACGTAATACAATTTAATTATAATTAAATTTGTACGTACAATCAATAATCCTTTTTTAAATTCTTGGAAATTGCCACGTTTTTATTCTTAACTCTCTTGGTTAAAAGATACTTTTCATTTGATTTCATAGTACAAACTAGCAATCTTTGGACTTTAGATGTACGAACAAGATCAACATTAAATACTTTACCAAATAAAGATATTAATATACAAATGCGGAAGACGTGATCGCAGAACAGTCCGCCGATTCATAATAAATTGAAAATAGACATCAACAGAAAGCACTTTCTCCAAGATGTTAAGGCTTTGCCTCATATGAAGAAATTTAACGTTTTGGAAGCCCTGAAAAACGAGATAATTTGCTGAACGGGAGAAAAGATTGGCGATGATTATCGAGGGGACTGTTTCGTGGAATAAAAATTGGAAACGGAACGGGCTGACACAACATTATTGCCTTTTTTCTGTCTGATGATGTCGTCGGAATATTTGATGTCCGACCGAAGCGCGCCCCTTAATTAAGTTGGTTTTGCAAAAAGCTGCATAAGCGATGCGGTACAGATGATAGCGGAAGTTCGAACGGTTATTTCTTAGCGTCAAATCTTAAAGATACCTCGACCGCTCCAGCAATCCAAAGCCATGTAAAAAACAGCCGGAGCGGAGAGGTCGAGTTGGATCATGAAAACAGGGTTCGCACTTTGACAAAAAGGAATGTTCCGGTCCATCATCATTTTTGTAAACGCAATAAACTCTAGGTCGAGGGCAAATTTATATGTTCTGAAAAAACAGATTAAAATAATTTGAATTTACTGCCTAATTTCTATTTGTAAAGCTTAGCTCAAGTTTCTTTTCCTTGAATTGATTAATTAAAAACAGACCTGTACAACGGTCGCGCAAATGAAAAGCTTGGTTCAGACTATCTAATACCATTTTTTCCGGTATACCTAGTTCCATAACAGTCGACGGACCGCCTACCTTTTTTATCAATTGCTTTAATGTCGATGAAGAAGGAAGATTGTTAATGAGCGATTGAATATACTGGCCGTTTTCTTCCATTGCTTTTTTATATTTGCTGTTTTTGACTTTTTCCGATTTTAGAACAGTACTCCAGTATGTTTTATACAAATCAACAATGATGGTAGTGGCGACAGCAACTTTTGCCCCGTGCAACAGTTGTTTTTTATTGTCCTTTATTAGCTGTATTTCCCAATAGTGGGATAGATGATGTTCGGCTCCGGATGCCGGTCGGGAATGATTCAAAACTTGCATAACCAAGCCGGATTGTAACAAGGAATACATAAGGATGGTAATACCATTTTCATCGCCCTTGCTAATGGCATCAACATTTTTTACACAATTTTCCAGAGCATTGCGCATCATCGACGCACACGCCTTATCATATGGTTCATCGCCAATCAGCTTTGAAATTTCCCAATCCAATAAAGATGTATATTTTCCCAACATATCCCCGAATCCTGAAGCAGTCAACTCTTTTGGTGCGTTTTTAAGTATGTTAATGTCAGCAAATACAGCAACCGGCGATGCGGTTTGAACAGTTTGTTTCATGCCCCGTAAAATGAGCGGAGCGCCTTTTGATGTAAAACCGTCCACAGAAGCCGCGGTCGGAACAGATATAAAGGGGATGCCCATTTTATAGCCAACAAACCGGACAATATCGTGGATCGTTCCTCCGCCAACGGCAATCAAGGCATCTGTATCATTTGGGGTTTCCACAAAGACTTGCATTAAACTTCTTTCATCGGCAATCACTTGTTTTAACTCATTTTCACGAAGCAAAATTCCAATAGGTCGGAAAGAAAACCTGTTCAAATAATCCTGCAAAACTTTCCCAGCTGCATCATAGGTATTTTTGTCATAAACCAATACTATTTGTTTCCATCCTTCTTTCAAGAGATAATCTTTCACGTTGAAAATTGCGTCAACCTTAAGTTGTATTTCCGGCAGCGAAACATTGGAAAGATTAAAACGATCAGCCAATCTATTGATTTCTAATGCCCATTGATTCATGTATATCCCTTCCGTGATTTTAATATGGAACAAAATAATATCTTTGAACCCATTTTTTCTCATCTACTCAAAACCAATATTTTGTACGTATATATTAATATTCCTTCTATAAAAAGTTTATAAAAATCCTTCAATAAAAACAATGAAAATAAAATTCTTGTACGTACACTTATCCATCCTAAATCATTCATTCCTTCCCTATCAAAGATAAAAGAGTAATTTCGATTTACTATCTTCGCCTATTCAATTGTAAATTCTCTATTCTATACAAAAATTCTTCATCATTTGTATATCTATTTTGATTAATTGGAGATGTTTTCGTTGAAAATACTCGTCATTTCCCCCTATAAAATCCAAAAAATACGTACGTATATATTTTATTCAATAAAAGTATAAAAATTTAATTCGTATAAAAATTATATTGACATATACGAACAAGTGGATTAGAATGAAGGCTAGAAAAGATAGCGTTTTCATATTTAAAGATGCGCCAGTTTTGAAATATAGAAAGTGTATGGGGGTGTATGATCCAAGAACAAAGCTTTCATTTAAATAAAAATGGAATACAGACAAACCAGGGATGATTCGTACAAGAATCTAAACGTTTATAAAGACCAAAACGGCTAAAGCTGAATTCTATTCTAAAAGAAGCATAACGCTGCTATTTTGCTGACATTATCAGTGGAATCAGATGTTGACTACTTTTACACTTCCAGTGCATGACTTTTCAAACCTTTCACAATTCATGACGGTATTTTCTGAGCATGTTAAAAGATTTGTTTTTGTTTTGATTCTTTGTTTGAAAGCGATTACTTATTGATCAATCTATTTATCCAGTCAACATTGCAGGATGCGGAATAGGTTTTCGAGTTTTCAGATAGTAGGATTAACAAATTTACACCAAACACCAAAGGTTCCACTCCCAAAAGTCCATCATCTGGGTATCAATTTCTGTTGATACACTTTTCTTTATTCCATTTTTTCCGGGAGGGATATTTTAATGAAAAAAAAATTGTTTTTGATGGTTATTGCAGTCTTATTATTCGCTCTTACAGGTTGTTCATCAGCAGGGGGCGGTAAAACCTCAGGAAAGGAGTCAAAAGGGTTTGTCGGTATTGCCATGCCTACAAAGTCCGCGGAAAGATGGATCCAAGACGGCGGAAATATGAAAAAAATCCTTGAGGAAAAAGGATATAAAGTGGACCTTCAATATGCGGAGGATGTAGTTGAGAATCAAATATCGCAGATTGAGAACATGATTACAAAGGGAGTAGATGTTCTAGTTATTGCATCGATTGACGGTAAATCTCTGACCAACGTTTTGGAAGGAGCCAAGGCACAAAATATTCCCGTTATCTCCTATGACAGATTGATTATGGATACAGATCATGTCAATTACTATGTTACTTTTGATAATTATAAAGTCGGTCAGCTTCAAGGAAAATATATCGAGGAAAAACTCGGCTTAAAAGAAGGGAAAGGACCATATAATATTGAACTTTTTGCAGGATCGCCGGACGACAATAATGCTTACTTTTTCTTTGACGGAGCCATGTCCATTTTAAAACCATATATGGATAAAGGCCAATTGATCGTTCAAAGCGGACAAACGAAATTTGAACAAGTTGCTACTTTGAGATGGGATGGTTCCCTTGCCCAATCCCGGATGGATAATATTTTAAGTGCACATTATACGGATAAACGTTTGGATGCAGTATTGTCACCATATGACCCAATCAGTTTGGGGGTAATTTCTTCATTAAAAGGAGTAGGATATGGGACAAAGGACAAACCTTTGCCGTTAATTACCGGCCAAGATGCCGATTTGGCCTCGATAAAATCCATTGTTGCCGGAGAACAAACCCAGACCATTTTTAAAGATACGAGAAAATTGGCTGAAAAAGCAGTTGAAATGATTGAAGCGTTGTTGAGCGGTAAGGAACCCGAAGTTAACGATACAAAATCTTATGACAATGGAGTAAAAGTGGTCCCTGCATATTTGCTTGAACCCGTTTCGGTAGATGTTACAAATTACAAGGAAGTATTAATTGACAGCGGTTACTATACTGAAGAACAAATTAAAAATTAATTTAACTCATAGCCAATGACTTGGCAATTTGCTTGACGCAATTGCCAAGTCATTGGAAATCAGTTTTAAGGTGGGTAAAAAATGTCTGACTACATTTTAGAGATGAAAGGTATCACAAAAGAATTTCCCGGTGTTCGAGCATTGGATCATGTAAACTTCAAAGTTAAAGATGGGGAAATTCATGGATTAGTCGGGGAAAACGGGGCCGGTAAATCCACGTTGATGAAGGTGTTGAGTGGAGTTTATCCTTATGGATCGTATAAAGGGGAAATCCTTTTCAAAGGAGAAGTTTGCAAATTTAAGGATATCAAGCAAAGTGAAAGTTTAGGAATTGTGATTATTCACCAGGAATTTGCATTAATTCCCCAATTGTCTATAGCGGAAAACATTTTTTTAGGAAATGAAAAAACAAAAAGACATATTATCGATTGGAACGAAACCATTTTAAAAACCAAAGACTTATTGGAAATTGTGGGACTGGATGAAGATCCACAAACGATCGTTGGCACGCTAGGAGTAGGAAAACAACAACTGGTGGAAATAGCAAAAGCATTATCAAAGGAAGTCAAATTGTTAATATTGGATGAACCTACCGCTGCACTCAACGAAGAAGACAGCAAAAATTTGCTGGAACTCATTAAAAATCTGAAAAAACAAGGGATTACTTCAATCATCATTACCCATAAATTGAAAGAAATTTTAGCCGTTGCCGACAGTATAACCATTTTGAGGGATGGAAAAACGATTGAGACATTAGATCTGAAAAAAGACAAAGTTACCGAAGAAAGAATTATTCGGGGTATGGTGGGAAGAGACATTAGCCAGCTTTACCCGTCAAGGAATGTAAAAATCGGGGACACAATCTTTGAAGTGAAAAACTGGAATGTCTATCATCCCACCATTTCTGACAAGAAGATAGTAAACCAGGTAAACCTCCATATCAAAAAAGGTGAAGTGGTCGGAATTGCTGGGTTAATTGGAGCCGGTCGGACTGAATTTGCCATGAGCATTTTTGGGAAATCTTACGGAAAAAACATCAGCGGTGAGATCTTTATTAACGGAAAAAAGGTCGAATTACATAACGTCCAAAAGGCAATTAACAGCGGATTAGCATATTTGACAGAAGACAGAAAAACTTACGGCCTAAATCTTATCGAAAACATAAAAAATAACATTACATCTGCAAATTTAAATAAAGTTGCAATAAATGGAGTTATTAATAACAACAAAGAAATCGTATATGTAAATGATTATATAGAAAAATTCAATATAAAGGCTTCATCGTTATTACAGAAAATAGAAAACTTGAGCGGGGGAAACCAGCAAAAAGTTTTATTAAGCAAATGGATATTTACTGATCCAGTAATTTTGATTTTGGATGAGCCAACTCGAGGAATCGATGTAGGAGCCAAATATGAAATATACTCAATTATTAATCAATTGGCAGCACAAGGAAAGGGCATACTATTAATCTCTTCAGAGTTACCGGAATTGATCGGGATGTGCGACCGGATATACGTAATGAGTAAGGGAAAAATAACTGGAGAGGTTCCTGCTGCAGAAGCTACTCAAGAATCTATCATGAAATTGATGACAAAGGGTGAGGAGTAATACTTATGCAAAAACTATTAGAAGTATTAAAGACAAATTTCAACCGGTACAGTATGGTCATCGCTTTGGTGATTATGTTAATCCTTTTCCAATTTTTAACGGGCGGAATTTTATTAAGACCATTAAACATAACAAATCTGATTTTGCAAAACAGCTATATTTTAATTTTGGCAATCGGCATGGTTTTGGTTATTATTGCCGGCCATATTGATTTGTCAGTAGGTTCAATTGCAGCTTTTGTGGGAGCCATTGCAGGTATCCTTATCGTCAACATGCATATGCCAACATATTTAACTGTATTAATATGTTTGCTTATTGGGGCTATTATAGGGGCATGGCAAGGCTTTTGGGTAGCTTACGTTAATATTCCGGCCTTTATCGTTACATTGGCGGGCATGTTACTTTTTAGAGGATTAACCATGCTCGTTCTGAAGGGGCAGACCATCGCACCCTTCCCTAATGATTTCAGAAGTATAAGCACAGGTTTTATACCGGACTTTTTCGACGGCTCTACCATCAATATTACTTCGATATTATTGGGCATATTGTTTTCAATTATCTTTGTGATATTATCGGTCAAAGCAAGGAAAAACAAAATCAAATATAATTTTAAAGTTTCATCCGCAGGAGTCTTTTATTCTCAACAGCTTATTGCAGTTTTACTAATCATGGGATTTTGTTACCTCTTTGCCACCTATGAAGGAATCCCGTATATTTTAATTATTTTACTTGCTTTAATCGTTTTCTATACTTTTATAACAAATAGAACAATTATTGGAAGACATATCTATGCAACAGGCGGGAACTTAAAAGCAGCTATGTTATCAGGTGTAAAAACCAAAGCCGTAACATTTTGGGTCTTCGTAAATATGGGTATTTTATCGGCACTATCCGGATTGGTTTTCGCATCGCGTTTAAACGCCGCAACTCCGAAAGCAGGGAACTTGTTTGAATTAGATGCGATCGCCGCCAGTTTTATCGGAGGGGCTTCCGCTTACGGAGGAGTTGGAACGGTTCCAGGTGCAATTGTTGGCGGCTTGGTAATGGGCGTTTTAAACAACGGAATGTCCATTTTGGGATTGGGTATCGACTGGCAACAAGCTATTAAAGGTGTCGTTTTACTATTGGCCGTTGCTTTCGATGTTTTTAATAAAAGGAGAGCTTCATAAAATTTAGTTTATTCATCTTATCAAAGTAGCGATAAATCCATATCCAGAGAATTCCTGTTTAATAGCAATGTTCATACTTAAATAATGCAGGAGGAGAATATCTCCTCCTAATTTAATTTGTCAATCATTTTGTCATTCAAGGTTTAATGATTTCCATATTCTCGTTCATGAGCGCTCTAATTCCCTAAACATGCAAATTTTTCTTAATTTAAAAGGAGAGCGAACTACTTTTTGTATCGACACTGATTTCTCTTGCAACCCTGTCCATGTGCCAGGAGCAGGGGAAGAAAACTGCCTTTTCATCATTCGTCTTAAGATCAACTCCCTGCCCGTATCCTGCAAAGGAGATGACCAAACTTTATTCATTTTCATTGACCCTCCTTTGCCATCCCTCCCTCATGTTCTTCAATCGAGCAGCTCCAGGACTTCGTGAATCCTTTGCTTCGCTTCCCGTTCGCCCGCTTCAATGCAGTCGCGGATTTTGCTAATGTCAAAGGCCAAAATATGCCCGACTTCCGGGCGAAAAACGACGTTCGCATATTTGAGATTGGCCCGGCGCTGTTCGGTCATCATGATCATATAGGAACGGTAGATCACATCAAAAATATTCCGGGGAGCATGCTCTTCATGCTCCCTTTCGACATCCACCGCAATCACGATATCCATTCCCGCCTCACGCGCGAGATCGGCCGGGAGGTTATTTAACAGCCCCCCATCCACCAATACTTTGTCTTGATAATAAACGGGGGAGAAAATTCCGGGAACCGATGTGGTCGCCCGAATGGCCAAACTGAGGTTCCCTTTGTCAAAAACAAACCGTTCTCCCTTTATCAAATCGACCGCCACGGTCCGAAAAGGAATCTGCAGATCCTCTATCCGAATATCGCCGAGCCCTTTTTGACTTAAAAAATCAATAAGCAAACGGTAGATTTTGTTCCCCCTAAAAATTCCGGATTTTAGAATTCCAAGGTCTACCATCCGATAGGACGGCGTGTTCAAAATAAAGGCTTCAATTTCTTCGATGTCGATACCCGCGGCAACTAACCCCCCGATGGCGCCGCCCATGCTGGTGCCTGCAATAAAATGAATCGGGATTTGATATTTTTTCAGCACTTTTAACACGCCGATGTGCGCCAGCCCACGGACCGCCCCTCCCCCCAAGGCTAATCCTATTTTCATGGCGAAAATCTGTCCTCCGCTAAAGATGTACTTCTATTATGAAAATGATGTGCTTCCGTTGTCGAAATGTCAACCCTGACGCAGTTAAAAGAGACCGGCCGACAGCTTTTCGATTTTTTCAGAAAAAGAAATATCAGGCAAACTGACGCAATTGATCTTCGTCTTGAATATTCCAAACAGGGCGGGGATTATGAGCACAAGGGAGAGAACGATGATGAAAACTTTGCTTTTGACGACAAATTTTCCAAAAAGGTCAAGCAAATCGATCACCTGCCTGGGCAATTGATGGACGGTTAGAGAAGTGGCGCAAAGGATTAAAAACCTTATTTTCTTCGAAAGACGTTTTTGAAGGATTTCAGGATCCCCTTAAAGAAATCGAGAAGACTTTTCATCATCGCCATCACCTCCTTTTTTGTTTATTTGAGTTCATCCGTTCTTTCTAATTCGACAAAAAACACAAATAACCCAAAATACCAAAAAACTAACGAAAAAAAATGAAGGTTTCCCCGTTGACCGGGTCATGCCAGCGCTTCATGAAGAAAATCGGAAAGAATTTCTTTCTCGCGATGGGAAAGGTCGGCAATGGATTGCAAATACCGTCCCACCAAATTTGTCACTTCCACGCCAAGTTCGTGATTCATGGTTTGAATAATGCTGCCGAGGACCGTCCCGACAAACATCGTCAGCCGCATATCCTTTGTCGGCGCGTTTTGGACGAGATTTTTGATCAGCACCTCGGTCCTTCCGCCAAGCTTGCGGAGATAAACAAGGAGAAGGCCGATGATGTATGCGCAGAAATCCATCCGAATATGTGCTTTCGGAATCTCCTCCAGCACCTTTTGAACGGCCGTGCTGAGGCTGGAGCTTTTTAAACTGTTCAAAAGCTCAAGGATCTTCGTTTTTGTATGAAGCCAGTCGTCCGGATCGATTTCTTCCGAACGTTCTTGCTCGAACAGGATCGAAGCTTTGGCCGTCGGCAGAAAAACGATCTGGGAACGTCCCGCCTCGCCGGGATTCACGGCGTAATCGCGGATCAGATAACCAAGTTTTTCAAGCTCTTTCAAGATGTCGTAGGCCGTCCATTTGCTTACGCCGATATATTTTGCCAAAGTTTCATAATGAACCGGAACATTTGTTTTTTGATACAAGTCGACCAGCTTCCGAAGAAATTGTTTCCGCCGTTCGGTCAAAATCACGTCTCTTCCACATCCCAAAAAACCAAAATTTTGTTTTCAAGTATAGCCCCATTCCAGGCTTTTGTCAAATGTTTGAAACCGGCCCTTCAGCCGCTCTTCCTTTTGCGGGATTTCCGGTTAAACGGAATCGGCCGAAGGGTTGTCGAAAGGATGAAGAAAACAGCAAAGCTTCCTATCCAAAATGAGAAAGAGGACGCCCCATGGCAAAAACGGCCGCATGGGGCATCCCCTTATCCCATACTATTCAACTTGTTAAAAACTGCTTCCCCTTACCACTAATTCGGTGGCGATGAAGATTTTCTTCGGGATTTTTCTGCCTTGAATTTGTTCCAGCAAGGCGTCCACCGCCGTTTCGCCCATCAATTCGGTGTGCACTTTTAAAGTGGTCAGCGGCGGGAAAATATATTTCGACACACTGATGTCGTTGATGCCGATCACATTGACCCGGCCGGGGACATCGATGTTTTCCTCCAAAAGCGCCCGAAGGGCGCCGATGGCGATCGAATCGTTGCCCGCAAAGAAGGCCGTCGGGAGATCTTCCCCGTGCTGGGCGATCGCCTGTTTCATCAGCTCGTACCCGTCGTTTACTTTAAATCTTCCGTAGTACATGACGGAAGGGTCGAGCAACCCCTTTTCTTTCATATACCTGATGAAGGTTTTTTCGCGAAGGTCGGTGATTTCCCCGGATTCGTCTTTAAAGGTTTCCCGGCCGCCGATGTAGCCGATCCTTTTATGGCCTTTTTCCAGGAAATAATCGATGATTTTCATCGTCGCCTTTTCAAAATCGATCACGATCGAATCGTAGGAATCATCATCCGGGCTGCAGTCGACAAAAACGATGTTCTCAGAAAGCTCTTTCAGCTTCTTCGCCTGGCCGGGGCTGAATTTGCCGACGGCGATCAATCCGTGGACATCGTCAAAATTGGCGGATTTCATATCCTGGTAAAAATATTTGACGGTATCAATACTCAGCTGTTTGCAGCGGTTTTCAATCCCCAGGCGGATCGACAAATAATACAAATCTTCCAGCTCTTCATTTTCCGTATACCAGCTGACGACGGCGACTTTGTAATGATTCGTCTTCTTCACCGAACGTTTTTTATAGGAAAGCTCTTCGGCCGCCTCAAAAATCTTCTTCCGGGTTTCATCGGTGACGGATAAAGTCGGGTCGAAGTTCAATACCCTGGACACCGTCGCGATGGAAACCCCGGCCCTTTCGGCAATATCTTTAATCGTTGCCATTTCGATCCCTCATTTCATTTCCGAACGCTCAAGACTAGGCCGAAAAACGCCGGCCAAAGGGGAACGCCTATTCCGTCGAAAACGTGTACGTGGTCAGCGCCTCGTACCGGCCGTCCGGTTCCAGGACAACCGGCGGAAAATCGCTGTGGTGGACGGCATCGGGAAGCCCTTGGGTCTCAAGGCAAATCCCCAAATATTTTCTCGACGGGACGCCGCCTTGAATGGCAAAATCTTCTCCCAACGCATTGCCGGTGTAAACGACGACGCACGGTTGATTCGTTTCAACGGTCAATTTCCTGCCGCTTTCCCGGTGGCGCAAGACGATCTCTTGATTCAGATTTTCCGACAGGAGAAACGGATGATCATACCCGTTCCCGGCCAAAAGATTTTGCGGATGGCGGGATACGGTCCCGTCAAAAATTTTCCTTCCCTTCCGGAAATCAAAGGGGGTGCCTTCCACCTCCAGCTTTTTCCCCGTCGGAAGGAGTTCCTCGTCCAATTCCAAAAACCGGTCGCTTTTTAATGTCAATTCATGATCCAAGATAAGATCTTTCCCGTTTCCGGACAAATTAAAATAACTGTGGTTGGTCAAATTGACGATCGTTTTTTTGTCCGTTTTTGCGGTGATTTTTTGGATCCAGCGGTTTTCGTTGGTCAGCCAATAGACAGCGCGGACTTGCAAATTTCCCGGATACCCTTCCTCTCCGTCTTTGCTCAAATAGGTAAATTCGACGCCGACCGCGTCCTTTTCTTCGACCGGTTTCGCCTCCCAAATCCGTTCATGGAAGCCCCTGATCCCGCCGTGCAAATGGTTGTTCCCCTCATTGGCGGGGAGTGTATAGGTCTTGCCGTCCAACGCGAATTCCGCCCCCCGGATCCTTCCGGCAATCCGGCCGATAATGGCCCCGAAATAGGTTTTACGGCGGAGGTAATCCTCCACCCGGTCAAAGCCCAGCACGACATTTTCCAAATTTCCGTCCCTATCCGGCGCCAAAATTTCCGTCACCGTGCATCCGAGGTTTAAACAGGTGAGCCTCATGCCGCGGTCGTTCTCCAACGTATAAGCATAGACGGGTTCATGACCGACTTCTCCGAATTTTTGCTTTGTAATCTTCATCCCTTTTCCTTCCTTTCGATAGGGTTTCCCGAAAATCTCCGTTTCTTCCCGTGCGTCGCAAAAGATCCCCGCATCCGAAAAGTTCCCGCCTTTCCATCGATGCCGCCAAGCCGCCGGCCGGCGAAGGGAAACGTTAACGCGCCTCCCGGCCGGCCTGACCGCCGGAAACCGGGGGACAGGTGATGGATGTGGGAAATGACAATTTTCACGACAGATGACGGCAAACGGGGCTCCGCCGCATGACAAAAACCGCCTTCGGACCGAAAACAGGGCTTCCTTCCTCATTTCCTTCCATATTAATGAATCGGCAAAAAAATCCGGATGTTTTTCCCCGAAGCATGGTGCGCCGGGAATGCCGAAGGGAAAGCCGAGAACCGCGAGCCGGGAACGTCGGAAAAAATCATTGCCCGCCCGGCCTGGCCAATTTCCCCAATTCTTCCTCCCGATTTTGGCGAAATTTTTTCTATTTTATCCGGCCGGCTTGGCCCATTCTTCCCGGACCGCTCCGCCCGCCGCCTTATTCATTCAAATGGTCGATAAAGCGCCGGAACGCCCGTTTCCCCTTTTCATCCCGCTTAAACACGCCGGAATCGGAGAGGACGCGGATAAATTTGTTCCCGACTTCAAGTTTTACAATTTTTTCCGCATCCGCGGCAGAAACCGCCGTGCCGTATTTCCGTTTTAATTCTTCCGCCCAGGGCAGATGGTATTCCTTGATTTCGTTCGGTTCACCCAACAAATATTTCTCCACTTCCTTCAGCTCGCCGGCCAGCCTTCCCGGCAGCACGGCCAATCCCATGACCTCGATCAAGCCGATATTTTCTTTTTTGATGTGGTGCACGTCCGCGTGCGGGTGAAAGATCCCCAGCGGATGCTCATCGCTCGTCCGGTTGTTCCGGAGAACCAAATCCATTTCATAGCGCCCGTCCCGGATTCTGGCGATCGGCGTGATCGTGTTATGCGGGACATCCCCGGTAAAGGCCAGCACGTCCGCTTCCGGATCGCTGTATCCTTTCCACTTCTTCAGGATATAATCGGACAGCTCGACAAGATCCTCTTTCCGGTCGGCCCGGAGCCGGATGACGGACATCGGCCACTTGATGACGGCGCACTCCACCCGGGGAAAATGTTTGACGGTGAAGGAAAAATCCGCTCCTGCGGTCTCCATCGGAAAAACATGGCGGCCGCCCTGATAATGATCATGGGACAAGATCGAGCCGCCAACGATCGGCAAATCCGCGTTGGATCCGAGGAAATAATGGGGAAACCTTTCAACAAAAGCCAACAATCTTTTGAAAGTTTCCCGGGAAATTTTCATGTTTCGATGTTCCCGCGACAATAGGATGCAGTGTTCATTGTAATAAACGTACGGAGAATACTGGAGATACCAAATTTCGTTTTCGATGGGGATCCGGATCATCCGGTGGTTGGATCTGGCGGGGAAACCGACCCGCCCCGCATATCCTTCGTTTTCGACGCAGAGGACGCACTTCGGATACCCGACGGAAGGGGCCGTTCTTACTTTGGCAATCTGTTTCGGATCCTTTTCCGGCTTCGACAAGTTGATGGTAATATCCAGCGTCCCGAATTCCGTCGGCACCTGATAACGGATATTCTTCTTGATCCGGCTCATTTGAATGTAATTGCTGTTTTTGCTCAGTTCATAAAAATACCGGGTCGCCTTTTCCGGCGATTCTTCGTATTTTTGGTAAAATTTCCGGTTGATTTCCGACGGTCTGCCGACAAAAGCATCCATGATTTTTGCCGCGAAGATTTCTTTGGCATCGAAAAAATCTTCGATGATTCCTTTCCGGCATGCGTATCGGACAATTTCCTTCAACAAAAAGGGGATGATCAGATCCGGATCGCCGGGGAGATCTTTTTCCGGACGGCAAGCGGCATCCGGCGCCGACGTTTCGGGACGAAAACCCTCCAAATGAAGGAGATCCAAAACCCGGTTCCTGGCGTAGATCTCATCCGCTTCATCCAACAATCCCCGTTTTAAACATTCGTGAATCAATCGCTGGATCGTTTGCTCGATGTTCATCTTGACACCTTCATTCCCGATAGCCGTCCGGATGGGTGGAATGCCAGCGCCAAGCGTCTTGAATGATTCGCTCGATATTTGTCCTTGTCGGATTCCAGCCGAGTACTTTTTTGGCCTTTTCCGACGAGGCGATGAGCACGCTCGGGTCGCCCGGCCGACGTTTCCCGATTTTTGCCGGGATTTCCCTTCCGGTGACGGCCCTTGCCATATCGATCATTTCTTTGACGGAAAAGCCTCGGCTGCTTCCGAGGTTGAACACATCGCTTTTTCCGCCCTTTTGCAAGTACTTGAGCGCCAAAATATGGGCGTCAATGAGGTCTTCGACATGGACATAATCGCGGATGCATGTCCCGTCCTTCGTCGGGTAGTCGTCCCCAAAAATGGTAATATGCTCCCGCTTGCCGAGGGCGGTTTCCAAAATAATCGGAATCAAATGGGTTTCCGGGCGGTGATCTTCGCCGATTTCCCCGGTCGATCTTGCCCCGGCCACATTGAAGTAGCGGAGGGAAACATATTTCAAGCCGTGGGCCTGTTCACACCATTTCATCATTTTTTCCATGGCCAGCTTCGTTTCCCCGTAGGTATTGGTCGGAACGGTCGGCATATCTTCCGTAATCGGCACCTTTTCCGGCTCCCCGTAAACGGCCGCGGTGGAAGAAAACACGATCCGTTTGACCCCCGCCCCGATCATCGTCTCGAGCAGGACTTGCGTGCCGTACACATTGTTATCATAATAGGCCAGCGGGATCTTCATCGACTCGCCGACAAGGGAGTTGGCGGCAAAATGGATGACCCCTTCAATATCTTCCTTTTTAAAAACATCCTTTAAAAAGTCCCGGTCCCGGATGTCTCCTTGATATAATTTTGCCTTCGGATGCACGGCCTGTCTGTGCCCCGTTTGGAAGTTGTCGACCACAACCACATCGTAGCCTTCGTCGATCAGCTGGTAAACGCAGTGGGAACCGATGTATCCGGCTCCGCCTAAGACCAGGATGCTCAAATGGATCACCTTTCCTTTCTGTCGCATGTGGAAAAAAGGGGATAAAGTCCAAGAATTTGTGAAAGATGCGGGCGCAAAGCTGTTCCATCTCCGGGTGGCCGTGTTTCCTCGGCCGGGAGGAGGGTTTTGCACAAACAGGAGGACTTGGCCGAAAAAGAGGGGAAGGATTTTCCCCTCGGCAAAAATTCAAACCAGATCAAATTCTCCGGCGGCCAATTCCTTCGCTCCATCCCCTATGGTAACATGATAGAAAGCGGCTTCATAGCCGATTTTTTCCTTGTAGATCCGGCCGACGTTTTCGATGAAGCGCGGGATTTGTTCCGTTTCAACGATGGCGATGGCGCATCCGCCGAATCCCGCTCCGGTCATGCGCGCCCCCAAAACCCCTTCCTGCTCCCAGGCCGCTTCCACAATCGCATCCAATTCCGGGCCGGTCACTTCATAGTCATCCCGCAAGGAAATATGGGATTCGTTCATCAACCGGCCGAATAATTGCAAATCGTTCCTTTTTAAGGCCTCCGCCGCCCGGATCGTCCTTGCGTTTTCATAAACCGCGTGCTTCGCCCGCCTGCGGACGACCGGATCCGTCAGATGGGGGCTCAGGTCTTCAAACTGTTCGGGAGTCAAATCCCCCAAACTTTGAATGTCGGCGTGCCGCTGCAAAATTTGCAAGGCCGTGTCGCACTCTTTCCGTCGCTCATTATACTTCGAGCCCGCCAGTTCCCTCCGCTTGTTCGTGTTCATGATCACGATCCGACAGCCGTCCAAGCGGATGGGATAATATTCGTATTTCAAGGTGTTGCAATCCAACAGAATGGCCGTATCCTTTTTTCCCATGCCGACGGCGAACTGGTCCATGATCCCGCTGTTTACGCCGATAAACTCGTTTTCCACTTTCTTTCCGATCTTTACCAATTCCAGACGATCCACCGAGAGGCCGAACAATTTTTCCAGCATGACCCCCGTCGCCATCTCAATCGATGCGGAAGAAGAAAGCCCCGCCCCGTTCGGGATGTTTCCATAAAACAGGACGTCCGCGCCGCCATCGATCGGATGGCCCGCATCGGCCAGCATCTTTACCATGCCCTTCGGATAATTGGCCCAGTCATGTTCTTTCTTGTACGCCAAATCGTCCAAATCGAACGTGATGATCCCCCGTTCGGGAAAGTTCGCGGAGTACATGCGAAACACCCGGTCGTTCCTTTTCCGAGCCAGGGCGTACGTACCGAAGGTGATCGCGCAAGGAAACACGTATCCGCCATTATAGTCGGTATGCTCCCCGATCAGATTGATCCGGCCGGGGGCGAAGAAAGAACGATCAGGTCGGGAATTATACAATTCTTTAAATAATCCCAATAAATCTTGTTTATCCATCATGAATGCTCCTTTTAATGATTGTAATATATTTTGGCGTCAGATTCGCCTTACAATATAAGGTTAAATTAAAGAATAAAATTAATCAATATTTTAGTAAACAATTTACTTTTATTCAATTCATCAAACAGAACTTTTTCAAAAATATGTAAACAAATTCTATGCTATTTTACAGATCATCCACTTGGTACATTTTCATTTTAAGGAAATTTTAGGAAACTTCCATACCAATTTTATATTAATTTTTTATTTTTCCTATGGAAATGCAGTTGCCCATATGGTAAAATTTTAGTGAAATTAAAACGTTTACAATATTTGGGGGGATAGTAATGAAAAAAATTTTTCTCCTGCTTCTCATTAGCGTATTGCTTTTAGCGGCTTGTTCTTCCAAAAGCGACAGCGGAAAAAAAGAAAGCACGGGCAAAGATGACAACGTAATCACTGTATGGGCCTGGGATCCGAATTTTAATATTGCCGCCTTAAATATTGCAAAAGAATTTTACGACGGCAAGGAAGAAATTAAAATTGTTGAAAACGCCCAAGATGATATTGTGCAAAAACTAAATACAGGCCTAAGCTCCGGCACATTGAAAGGATTGCCGAATATCGTTTTGATCGAAGACTATCGGGCACAAAGCTTTTTAAAAGCGTATCCCGATGCGTTTTTCCCATTGACGGATTATATTAATCCTAAAGATTTTGCAGATTACAAAATCAAGACGACCAGTTTTAACGGGAAACAATATGGATTGCCTTTCGACACCGGCGTTACCGGCCTGTATATCAGAACGGATTACATAAAAGAGGCCGGATATACAGTTGAAGATTTTACCAATATAACTTGGGACCAATTTGTGGAGATGGGAAAAGTTATTAAAGAAAAAACAGGAAAATATATGCTGACTTTGGATCCGAACGACTTAGGCCAAATCCGCATGATGATTCAAACAGCCGGAAAATGGTATTTGAAAGAGGATGGCGCAACGCCTGACTTGGCGGAAAACAGCGCTTTAAAGGAAGCATTTCAAATTTACAAAAAAATGTATGAGTCCGGTATTGCAAAAACTGTAACGGACTGGAGCCAGTTTGTGGGAGCTTTTAACAGTGGCGATGTTGTTTCCGTGCCCAGCGGAAACTGGTTGACCCCAAGTATTAAAGCGGAAAAATCGCAATCCGGAAAATGGGCCGTCGTGCCGATTCCAAGACTGTCTGCAGAAAACGCGGTGAACGCCTCGAATTTAGGCGGAAGCTCGTGGTATGTATTAAACTTGCCGGGCAAAGAAAAAGCTGCAGAATTTTTAGCCAAAACATTTGGATCGAACGTCGATTTCTATCAAAAACTGGTGTCTGAGGTAGGGGCCATTGGAACATACCTCCCGGCAGCGAAAGGTGAAAATTACACCAAAGGGGACGAATTTTTTGGCGGACAACCCATTATTTCTGACTTCTCGAAATGGTTAGAAGAAGTTCCGAGCGTAAATTACGGCATGCATACCTATGCGATTGAGGACATCTTAGTAAATGAAATGCAAAATTATTTGAACGGCAAAGATTTGGACAAAGTTCTTCAAGATGCTCAAAAACAAGCCGAGTCACAACTGCATTAAATTTCACAAGACCAGGGAGAAAAATTGTACTGCAATGTAAAACATTTCCTTCTCCCTGGTTTCTAACTTATCACGAGGTGGTAAATCTTGAGTCTAAAATTCCAAAGAACTTTTGTGGGTTGGTTATTTATTTTGGCTCCCATTCTTGTCATTTTTTCGTTTTCTTTTTACCCCATGATTCAGGCATTTCTTTTATCCCTTCAGTCCGGAATGGGAAATCATTTGGAGTTTGTTGGTTTTGACAACTATATTCGATTATTCAAAGATCCTACTTTTCTTGCCGCATTAAAAAACACCCTTATATACTTAATTTTCCAAGTTCCGATCATGCTTTTTCTGGCCCTTATCTTATCAGTTCTGTTGAACTATCCCGGATTAAAATTTAAAGGATTTTTCAGAACAGCCATCTTTTTGCCGGCCGTTACGTCGCTCGTTGCTTACTCTGTAATCTTCAAATATTTGTTTGCCACGGATGGATTAGTGAATACATTTTTGCAAAAATTCTTATTTTTGCCGGAACCAATTAATTGGATCACCGATCCTTTCTGGGCGAAAATAACTATTATTATCGCCATCACTTGGCGCTGGACCGGATACAATATGGTATTTTATCTGGCTGCCTTACAAAATATCGATCGGGAAATCTACGAGGCCGCAAAAATTGATGGTGCTTCTTCCATCCAACAATTTTTTAAGATCACCGTTCCCATGTTAAAACCAATAATCCTATTTACAACCATAACATCCACCATAGGCACGCTGCAGCTTTTCGATGAAGTGATGAACCTTACTTATGGAGGCCCCGGCAGTGCCACGCTTACGATATCACAATATATCTATTATCTTTCCTTCAAATACACGCCGGATTTCGGATATGCGGCCACGGTTTCTTATGTCATTTTAATTTTGATTGTCGTATTATCCTTCCTTCAATTAAAGGTAACAGGTGATAGAAATGAAAAAATTTAAGAAACTTTTGATCTACCTTTTTTTAAGCGTCGCATCGTTCATATCCATATTCCCTTTCTTATGGATGTTAATCAGCATGACCAATAAATCGGTAGAAATCACAAAGGGGCGTTTATTACCGGGCAACCATCTTCTCGAAAACTTCAAAAACTTAATTCAAACCTATGATATTGGCACCGCTCTCCTTAATTCTTGCATCGTAGCTTTAATCACCACAATTCTTTCATTGTTTCTCTCGTCTCTGGCCGGTTACGGGTTTGAAGTTTATAGAAGCAAAGGAAAAGTGATCGTTTTTAAGATCCTATTGCTATCCTTAATGATCCCTTTTGCTTCTCTAATGGTGCCTTTGTATAGAATGTTCGGCACAATTTCCCAAATTTTTCCTCCTTTCGGAATAGATACCTTAGCAGCGGTTATCCTGCCTAGCGCAACAACGGCCTTTTTGATCTTTTTCTTCCGGCAAAATACGAAAATGTTTCCAAAAGATCTTATAGAAGCCGGACGGATTGACGGGTTAAGCGAGATAGGCATATTTTTCAAAGTTTATATTCCAACGATGAAAAATACTTATGCGGCCGCGGCCATCGTAACATTTATGAGCAGCTGGAACAATTACTTGTGGCCATTGGTTATCCTTCAATCAGCCGAGAAGAAAACGATTCCTTTGTTAATTTCTAATCTTGGAGCCGCATATGCTCCAGACTATGGGGTGATCTATACGGCAATCGTGATTGCCACCTTGCCTACGGCTATTATCTTTTTCTTCCTGCAAAAACATTTTGTAGCCGGAATGATGGGCTCAGTGAAAGGCTAATACAACACAGGAGGGGAATTTCAAATGAAAACTCCTTTAAAAAAATTCCAGTATATCCCGCCAAAAAACGGATATCCCGAATGGAACAACAATCCTGATATCTTTCAATTGAACAGATTGGAAGCCCACGCCACGTTAATGCCCTATAAAACATTAAGTGAAGCGTTAAATGGGAAAAGACATTTATCGGACTTTTACCAATCGCTGAACGGCAAATGGAAATTTTACTTTGCCACCAATCCGGAAAAAAGGGAAAAAAACTTTTATGAAATGGATTACGATTATTCCGATTGGGATGAAATAACAGTCCCAGGACATTGGCAATTACAGGGATATGACTATCCCCAATATACCAATATTCGCTATCCTTGGGAACTGACAGAAGATATAAAACCGCCCTTCGCCCCGACAAAGTATAATCCTGTCGGCCAATATATACGGACTTTTACCATTCCGGAGGATTGGAACGGAATGCCGGTATATATCAGTTTCCAAGGCGTGGAATCGGCATTTTATGTTTGGGTAAATGGAGATTTTGTCGGGTATAGCGAAGATTCCTTTACTCCGGCTGAATTTGATCTAACTCCTTATCTAAAAGAAGGAGAAAATAAACTGGCTGTCGAGGTTTACCGCTGGTCCGACGCAAGCTGGCTGGAGGATCAAGATTTTTGGCGCTTGAGCGGTATTTTCAGGGACGTATATTTGTATGCCACTCCTATCGTTCATATAAAAGATTTTTTTGTACAAACCGATTTGGATCATGACTACAAAGACGCCGAATTAAAAATCAATGTAAAAATATCCAATTACCAAAAATTTTACAATAACGGCGATGTGGTCTTTGAAGCTCTTCTTTATGACAAAAATCAACAAATGATACTCGACAAGCCGTTATCCAAAGAAATAGAGATCAAGAATAAAGAAAACGTAGAATTTAATATTTCCTCCTTTGTCAAGAACCCGTTGAAATGGAGCGCCGAAAAACCGAATTTATACACCCTTGTCCTTTGCCTGAAAAACGATGACGGGACAGTCATCGAGTACGAAAGCTGTAAAATCGGATTTAGAAAATTTGAAATTAAAAACGGCCTAATGCTGATTAACGGAAAAAGAATTGTTTTTAAAGGTGTGAACAGACACGAGTTTTCCCATGAAAAGGGAAGAGCGATAGGCTATGAAGAAATGGTCCATGACATCAAGCTGATGAAAAAACATAATATTAATGCCGTCCGTACTTCCCACTACCCCAATCAACCGGAATTCTACGATTTATGTGATGAATTCGGCCTTTATGTCATAGATGAAACAAATTTGGAAACTCACGGAACATGGCGCTACGGTCAGGAGGAAGAAGAGGATACCATCCCCGGAAGCAAGCCGGAATGGGCCGAAAACGTATTAGACCGTTGCAACTCGATGTTCCAAAGGGATAAAAACCACCCGTGCATTCTAATATGGTCCCTCGGCAACGAATCATTCGGCGGAGACAATTTTATTAAAATGCATGATTTTTTGAGAAACGCCGATCCTACCAGAATCGTTCACTATGAAGGGGTCTTCCACTACAGAAAGTCTGAAGCCGCATCGGACATTGAAAGCACGATGTATACGCCCCCGGATTTGGTTGAACAATACGCGATTGAAGCCGAAAAATCTCAAAATGGCGCAAAGCCTTATTTGCTCTGTGAATACAGCCATTCCATGGGAAATTCCAATGGGAATCTCTATAAATACACAGATCTCTTCGATAAATATCCCATATTGCAAGGCGGTTTTATTTGGGACTGGAAAGACCAAGCCCTGAAATCGAAAACGAAAGATGGTGTCGAATTTTTAGCCTATGGGGGCGATTTCGGCGATGAACCAAATGACGGCAATTTCTGCGGAAACGGACTGATTTTTGCCGATGGAACAATTACCCCAAAAATATTTGAAGTCAAAAAATGCTACCAAAATGTTGATTTTAAAGAAATTGATCTTCAGAAAGGAATAATCTCCGTAAAAAATAAGTTTTTGTTTACAAATTTAAGAGATTTTGATTTTCACTGGGAAATCGCTGAAGATGGCATCAAAATAAAAAGCGGCAAACATGAATTAGACATCGAACCGGGAGAAACTAAGGAAATTAAGCTGGAATATAACATGAGCGAACTTTCCGGCTGCAAAGGCGAACTAATTTTAACTGTATCGCTCCGTTTAAAAAATTCGACATCTTGGGCTGATCAAGGACATGAAATCGCCTTTGAACAATTTCTGCTAAAAGAAAAACAACAAATAGAAATTCAAGAAAACGATTCGAAAAATATTACCTGGGAAGAAAAAGATGAAAACGTAACCGTCATCGGAGAAGACTATTGCATAACCTTCGATAAACAAAATGGAAATTTGGTTTCCTACGTATCCCACGGAAAAGAATTGTTAAAAACTCCGATTGTTCCAAACTTCTGGCGCGCCCTTACGGACAACGACAGGGGAAATAAGCTCGGAGAAAGATGCGCCCCATGGAAGAACGCAGGAGAAAAACGGAAATTACAAGACTTTGCTATCGTTAACGATGAAAACCGTCTTAATATCAAAGCGGAATATATACTGCCGGACGCTAATGATTCCAAATGCGAAATCACATATACGATCGATGCCCTTGGAAGCATCGTGGTAGATTTTCAACTTGTCCCGAACGGCAATCTTCCGGAAATACCCGAAATCGGCGTCATGTTTTCCATGCCTTCAGAATATGATGTTCTCCATTGGTACGGTAAGGGTCCGCACGAAAATTATATAGACAGGAATAAAGGAGCAAAAATCGGCTTATATCACGGCCTTGTGAAAGATCAATATGTACCCTATCTAAAACCGCAAGAATGCGGAAATAAGACCGGCGTCAGATGGGGAACCATTACTAACAAAGAAGGTTTTGGATTAAAAGTGGAAGGCCTCCCCACGGTGGAATTAAACGTACTTCCTTATACGCCAAGCGAACTGGAAAATTGCAGCCACAGCTATAAACTTCCGCAAATCGATAAAACGGTGGTTCGGATCAATTACAAACAAATGGGTGTAGGCGGAGACGACAGCTGGGGGCAAAAGACACATCCGGAATTCACAATCTTTGCTGAAAAACCGTACTGTTATTCATTCAAATTAATCCCGGTAAACAAGAAATAACAAACCAACCATGCCATGTTGCAGTCTCTTAAAGGAGAGTGCATGCATGGCATCCATTTTTGATTGCATGGATTTTAACCTACTCCATCCTCAAATCCCGTCAACCTGCATTATTACCATCTGATGGCACTGTACAGCGACATGACGATGTTAAACACTTGATTTTTAATAGGAGGGATTGCTGACAATGTCGGTTCGTTTAAATCATGCCGCGATTTTCTTTAATGAAAAAACCGGAGAATTTCACCTCCAAGGAAGAAATTTCAGTTATATATTTAATATTCTTAAAAACAATCAACTCGGACACCTTTATTTTGGAAAAAAAATCCATCACCGCGACTCTTTTTCGCATTTATTTACAATCTCCCCGAGAAGCAATACCACATGTCAATACGAGGAAGACGAGTCTTTCTCCCTCGAATTAATCAAACAGGAATATCCTTCTTTCGGAACGACCGATTTTAGAGAACCGGCTTTTCAAATTATTCAAGAAAACGGGAGCAGAATCACAAATTTTGAATACATCAAACATAAAATTTTCAAGGGCAAGCCTAAACTTGACGGGTTACCTTCAACCTATACAGAAAACGAGGATGAAGCAATTACCTTGGAACTTGTATTATATGACCATCTCATAGAGACGGAACTCACTTTATTCTATACTGTTTTTGACCGTTTTGATGCACTTACTAGAAGTGCAAAATTCGTTAACAAAGGGAACCAAAGACTAAGCTTGACCAGGGCGATGAGTGTTAATATCGATTTTTTTGATTCAAATTTTGAAATGCTGCATTTATCTGGAGCATGGGCCCGGGAAAGACATGTAAAAATAAGAAAACTTGAGCAAGGGATTCAAAGTATTTCCAGCACAAGAGGCACGGCCAGCAGTCCCCATCACAACCCTTTTATAGCCCTTAAAAGGCCGGAAACCACCGAACATCAGGGAGAAGTTTTCGGTTTCAGTCTTGTTTACAGCGGAAATTTTTTAGCACAGGTTGAAGTTGATCATTACGGGGTTTCCCGAGTTACAATGGGTATTAACCCCTTCGATTTCAACTGGCTTTTAAAGAAAAACGAAAGTTTTCAAACTCCGGAAGCAGTCATCGTATACTCCGATCAGGGATTAAACGGAATGAGCCAGATTTATCATGAACTGTATCGTACCAGGTTAGCCCGCGGATCATGGAGAGACAAAATCAGGCCAATATTAATTAATACTTGGGAGGCTACGTATTTCGATTTCGATGAAGAAAAAATTTTAAACATCGCAAAAACGGCAAAAGAGCTTGGCATTGAATTGGTGGTTTTAGACGACGGGTGGTTTGGCAATCGAAATGATGATAAAACATCTTTAGGAGATTGGTTTCCGAATAAAAAGAAGCTTCCGAATGGAATTTCCGGCCTGGCAAAAAAGATAAATGATATGGGGTTAAAATTCGGACTATGGTTTGAACCCGAGATGATTTCCAAAGCGAGCAATTTATATAAGAAACACCCCGATTGGTTAATTCAAGTTCCCGGAAGAAGACTTTCCCATGGAAGAAATCAATATATATTAGATTTTTCGAGAAAAGAAGTGATTGAATATATTTATTCGATGATCGACAACATTTTATCCGATGCACCGATAAGCTATGTAAAATGGGATATGAATCGCTACATGACAGAAATCGGATCATTAGGGCTGCCTCCCGAAAGACAGGGTGAATTGTCCCATCGTTATCTATTGGGATTATATTCCTTACTAGAAAAATTAACCAGCAAATACCCCGATATATTATTCGAATCCTGTGCCAGCGGAGGCGGACGTTTCGATCCCGGAATGCTTTATTATGCTCCGCAAACATGGACAAGCGACAATACGGATGCGGTGGAACGATTAAAGGTCCAATATGGCACCTCTATGGTTTATCCCTTGAGTTCAATGGGGGCTCATGTTTCCGGTGTGCCAAACCATCAAGTTCACAGGATCACAAGTTTAAACACCAGAGCCGCCGTCGCTTATTTCGGAATCTTTGGTTATGAATTTGACATCACCAAACTTTCCGAACGCGAAAAAAATATCATCCGCAAACAAATTGATTTTTATAAGAAACATCAGGAATTAATCCAAACAGGAAAGTTCTACCGTCTATTAAGCCCTTTTACCGGCACAAAAAATGAAGTGGCTTGGATGGTTGTTTCAAGGGATCAAAAAGAAGCGATTGCAGGTTATTATCGAATCCTCGCCGAGCCCTTGCCCGGATTTAAAAAATTAGTATTAAAAGGTTTAAATCCCGATTTTGAATATAAAATTGAAGGACTTCCGCAAACTTATTTCGGAGATGAATTGATGAACTTCGGCATTCTTTTGGATGAACTGGGAGGCAATTGGAAAAAAGAATTGACAGGGGATTTCGTTTCGCTTGTATTTGCATTACACACCTTGTAAAAAGTGTCGATTTTTTATTATTTAAGAACCCCAACAAAAAATATGATTCCCATCATTTACCATATGCATCAATAATTGAGCCCCCCTCCCGACCGTCCGGTCAGGCAGGGGGATTTTCACTATTAGATGCAGCGGAGTATACCTTTTTTAACAGAAATTATTCAATTGAGTGGTCGGTTCGATCCTAAAAATTACCATAAACGGATCTTACCAGTAGTCATCCTTTTACCGATCCCGCCAATAATCCGCGAACAAAATATTTGCCCAAAAGGATGTATACAAACAGCGTCGGCAAGGCGGCAAGCAATGCCCCGGCCATTTGCACGTTCCATTGGACGATTTGGCTGCCCGACAAATTTTGCAGGGCAACCATGATCGGCTGCTTATCCGATTGGGTAATGGTGACGGCAAACAAAAACTCGTTCCATATGTTCGTAAACTGCCAGATCCCGACGACGACAAAACCGGAAACGGATAAAGGCAGCATGATGTGACGGAAAATCTTTATGAATCCGGCGCCGTCGATTTTCGCCGATTCGATCATCTCATCCGGGATACTGGCGTAAAAATTGCGAAACATGAGCGTGGTTATGGGAATCCCGTAAACGACGTGCACAAGGATCAGTCCGGGAATGGTGTTGTAAAGCCCGATATCCCGTAAAAACTGGATCAAGGGAATCAAAATGCTCTGATAGGGAATAAACATTCCAAACAGCATAAACGTAAACAAGGTTTCCGACCCTTTAAACCGCCATTTGGACAGGACGTAACCGTTCATCGCCCCGAGGAGCGCCGAAAGGACCGTGGCCGGGACAACCAGATACACGGAATTGAGAAAGTTCGGTGCAAGTTTCCCAAAGGCTTCGCTGTAACTGGTGAAATCGATCTTTGACGGCAATGACCACATCCCGGCCAGCGAAACTTCTTCAAGGGGCTTTACGCTGGTTATCACCATCACGTATACCGGCATGAAAAAGAAAATACTGCACACGATGAGCACGAGATAAATCAGGGAACGTTTCAGAACAGCCATGGCGATCATTGTTCCCTCCCTCTGCTGTGCCGCAAATAGGGAATGATGAATACGGCAACCGTAAGCAGCATGATGATGGCGATCGCCGCCCCGTTCGCGTAATAATTCCCGCGGAAAGTCGTTTCAAACATGAACACGCCGGGCACATCGGTGACGAAATTGGCCCCCGGACCGGTCATGGCATAGATCAAATCGAAAATCTTCAAGGAAATATGGGCCATCATGATCATCACACTGACCGTAATCGGCTTTAACAAGGGGATAATGACTTTCCGGTAAAGTTGGAACTCGGAACACCCGTCGATGCGGGCCGCATCCCGAAGCTCGTCGGGAATCCCGCGCAGGCCGGCCAAATACATCGCCAGGGCAAAACCGGTCATCTGCCAAACGGCCGCAATGACCACGGCAATGATGGCGGCTGGGACCCCGAACTCAATCTTTCCCCATGGAAATCCGGCATAAATCGTCGTGTCCGTATACCATTTCGGCTGGATGCCGAAAGGCTTTAAAAAGAGATTGATTCCGGTCGACGGGTTTAAAATCCATTGCCAAACCACCCCCGTGACGACAAATGACAAGGCCATCGGAAAAAAGAAGAGATTCCGGAACAGGGATTCGCCCCGCACCATTTTTTGATCCAGCAAAATGCCCAAACCCAAGCCCATCACAATAACGAGTCCGATAAAGAAAACGGAGAAGAAAAGGGTGTTCCGCAAATCCGCCTGGAAGCGGAAATCCTGAAACAAAAACCGGTAATTATCCAATCCGGCGAAGGAAAAATCGGGGACGATCGTGTTCCAGTTGCTTAAGGACACATATCCCGTCCATCCGATAAATCCGTATACGAACACGGCAATACAAACAACGGACGGGGATATAAACAGGACGGCAAGCCATTGGTCTGCCGACAACCGTTTCTTTCGTTTTCCAAGAATCGGCGGCGTCCGCTTTTTCAATTGCAAATCTTTGGCAGGTTCCATCGATCATCTCTCCCGAAGATGCTGATTCCACTTTGAAACAAGACGGTCGGACGGTCTTTTGGGACGGCAGAAAAAATCAATCGATCCGGAGTGATTTCGCATGGATAAAAGGGGGAGTGCCCCCCTTTTTCCTATAATTCTTGCGCCGCAGTTTTCAGGGCGTCGATAAATTGATTGACGTCCTTCTGGGTAACGAATATATTGACGGCCTGATTCACCCGGGTCAAGACGCCTTCGGGCGCTGCCGACCCGTGGGCAAGACTCGGCGCCAATTTGCTGTTTTTAAAATCTTCCATGGTGTCTTTCCCGTATTGATCGTATTTGGACAAATCCGCGTCGATTCTCGCCGGGATGGAGCCTTTCAAGGGATTGAATACGTCTTGCCCTTCCACGGAACCCAGCACGCTTAAAAACTTCTTCACATCATCCGCATTCTTTACACCCTTTGGCAGTCCGAACGTATCGGTGACGACCATAAAATACCCGTCCGTTTCGGGCGTCGGCACATAGCCGAAATCTTCGTTGACTTTCAATTTCATGTCATTGACAAAATAGCCTTTGGCCCAGTCCCCCATAATATTCATCGCCGCTTCCCCCTTTGCCACCAGCTGGGAGGCGTCCTGCCAATTTCGGGAACTGTGGTCCTCGTTGACGTAGGAAAGCATTTTCCCAAAAATTTCAACCGACTCTTTTACTTTCGGATCGTCGAATGAAAGTTCGCCGCTCCACAGCGCATTGTAACCGTCAGGTCCTAATTTGGCCAGCAACACGTTTTCGAAAATATGGGTCGCCGTCCACGGTTCCTTGTCCCCCAAAGCAAGCGGCGTAATGCCTTTGGCCTTCAATTTTTCCGCGACATCAAAAAACTCGTCGAAAGTTGCCGGCACTTGCAAATTGTTTTCTTCAAAAATCTTTTTGTTGTACCATAAAACATTGCTGCGGTGAATATTGACCGGAACGGAATAAATGTTTCCGTCCACGCTCACCATATCGATCAAATCTTTCGGAAACTTGTCCATCCACCCTTCCTGTTCATACAAATCATTCAACGGTTCCATTTTCCCAGCGGCGACCCAGCTGGCATTCAATTCCTGGCCGCCGTGCACCTGAAAGGTAGATGGCGGATTATTCCCCTGCATGCGGGTGGCCAAAACGGCCTTGGCGTTGGTGCCGGCGCCTCCGGCAACCGCGGCGTTCTCCACCTCAATATCCGGATATTTTTCTTTAAACAATTCCAAAAGCGCCAGCAGGCCGTCCTCTTCGCCCGCTCCGGTCCACCAGCTGAAGATTTCCAATTTCTTTTCTTCCTTTTTATCTCCCGAACTTGTTTCCGATTTGCCATTACACCCGCTTAAAGCGATCGAAAAGGCGATAAACACCGCAAGCAGCAAACGGAATTTTTTCAATTTCCTCCCCCCTTGCCAATCGAATTGTTATCGCTTTCAAATCTTATTGTACGCTAACCGATTTTTCGGATTAGGGGAAATAATCTGTACTTTTTTAATAAAACCTTCATTTTTTTAAGATGCGATTTTGAAACTTTCGGGGGGACTGGTGGAAATATTTTTTAAACACCCGGCTGAAATAGTTCGGATCCTTATAACCTACCTGATAACTGATTTCCTTTAAGCTTAACCGGTTTTCCAAAAGAAGTTCTTTGGCCTTTTTCAACCGGATCTCCGTCAAATAGTCGATAAAGGTTTTCCCCGTTTTTTCTTTGAACAATTTGGTGAAATAGGGGGGGCTTAAGCCGACAACATTGGCAACGTCTTCCAAAGCGACCGGTTCCTGATAATGTTCTTGGATATAGGCTTTTGCCCTTTCTATATATCCTTGGGATTGATGGTAGGAAGAGACTTGCAAGCAACAAAAATGGAGGAAGTCCCGCCATTCCTGCAAGGAAAGTATGTCTTTAAAACCGTATTCGTCCGTCCCGATCCCTTTTTCCCCGAGCCTCTGTTTGATCTTGAAATACAATTCTTGCACGGCATCCCTTTGTCCACTCGCGGAAAAAAAGGCTTGCAGCCGGTTAAGCGCGCCCGTTAAATCATCGGCAAACAGGCAATCGCAAATTTCTTCCGGCCAATTGGTCCCGCCGGCTTTCCGCACATGGGGAAAACCGTAACCCGCGTGATCCGCCTTCTTTAAATGTTGGAGGGTTAAAAGCGCCTCCTGATAAGACTTGGGGAGATCGTTCAGTCTTTCATAAATGTCGCCGATTCCGATCCATTTTTTATTGGGCGTCGATAAGAAGCATTCGCGAACAAAAGATAGCACATCCGCCTTTGCGAGTTTCTTGCCGCTGAGGATTAAGACGCTCGCTTGATTTCTTTTTTTATCTGCAATCGCCGATCCTTCCCGCCAATTATTGCAGGCACGGATGAAGCCATCTACGTCCGCTTCATGGGAAAACTCCCCGATCAGAAAAAATCCCGATCGGAACGCAGGAAAGATCTCCTTTTGCATCTCCATCGTTTCGTCATTCACGTCATATTCCGCCAATTTTTGCATAAACAAACGTTTCGTAAATTCGCGGGATTTTTGTTCCTTTTCCGCCCGCTCCCTTTCTTCCGCAATTTCTTTGTAAACGCGAATGATGGCTTCCACCGTTTCTTTTATTGTCGCAGGTTTCAGGATATACTCCTTGACGCCCTCTTTCATCGCCCTTTTCGCATATTCGAAAGAATCATAGGCGGAGACCATGATAAATTTCATGTTCGGATGATCCTTCCGGATCGTCTCGATGGCCTCCAATCCGTCGATTCCGGGCATCTTGACATCCATCAGCATCAAATCCGGTTTCTTTTCTTTCGCCAGTTGGATCGCCTGACGTCCGTTGGCCGCTTCCCCGATGACCACGGATTTTCCGAAATGTTCGTCGATGATTTTTTTCATCGCCTTTCGTTCGATCATTTCATCATCGGCCAATACAATTTTTATATCCAAATCTTTTCACCCCTTTTCCCGATTTGCCGTCCATTGTTTTTTCGGCAAGAACAATTGCACCGTTGTCCCTTCGCCCAATTTGGAAGAAATGTTGATGACCTCTTTTTTTCCGTAAAACAGCTGCAACCTGCGGATGACATTTTCCAACCCCAAACCGGTCGTATGGCCGGTATGCGCGTCGGACGGACGACCGGCATCCATCGATAAGTACTTTCGAATCTTTTCTTCGGCCATACCGGCTCCGTTATCTTTCACCTCGACGATGACAACGTCTCCCGACTGACGGACGGACAAGCGGATTTCTCCGCCTTCTTCCTTTCCTTCCACCCCATGGATAAAAGCGTTTTCAATAATCGGCTGCAATATCAGACGGGGGATCTCCGTATCCAAACAATCTTGGTCGATATGCGCGGAAAAGGAAATCCGGTCGAAAAAGCGGGTCCGCTGAATATGAAAATAATCCTCCACGACTTTGATTTCTTCCGCCAAAGTGACGGATTTTTTCAGATCCCCGAGGCTGTACCGGAGCAGGGACGAAACCGATTCGATCAACTTCATGGTCTGTTCCGCTTCCTCCAAAAAGGCCATTCGGGAAATGGTATTTAAAGTATTGAAAAGAAAGTGGGGTTGAATCTGGTTTTGCAAATGTTTCAATTCCAAATCCTTCAAAAGCTGTTCCTGTTCCGATTTTTTCCTGATTTCTTCAATCAAATCGCGAATATTGCCGCGCATTTGATTAAAGGCTTCCCCTAATATTTTCAACTCGTCATTGGTCCGGATCTTCAGGGCCTCCCCTTCCAAATTGCCGGCCGAAACTTCCCTGGCCATTTTGGTTAAAGCTTGGATCGGCTGATTTAACTCTTTGGAAAACCACAGGGCGAAGAATACGGCCAACAAGGTCGAGGTCAGGAATAAAAAGACAATAAATTTGCGGAAATTTTCATTCCGTTCGTTCAATTGCCGATAGAAGGCTTGGTATTCGTTCAATTCCAAATCAATCAAATCGAGCGTGGTTTCTTTGATGTAGTTGGAAGTGTTTTGCGCCTCCTGCAAATGAAAGTTGTACAAATCAATGTCGTCTTTCAAGGCAAATCCGATCGTTAATTCGCTTTCTTCGATGAATGTGCCGATCATATTTTCATATTTTTTCAATTGGTATGGATCCAATCCGGACATCTCTTTATCGAGAAGATCTTTCCTATTTTCCAGTTCCATTCTTAATTGTTGGAAATCCTTTACGTATCCGGCATCCCGTTCCACGACGAACCGGTTCACCTTGCCGATCAGTTCCGTGATCGTTTGCGAGATGGAATTCAAAATGAAAAATCGGTCAATCCCGGAATCATAGGCGTTCAGCAATTGGCTGCTGCTTAAATAAATCGCCGTGGCCGCGCAATTGAACAAAAGGACAAAAACCAAAAAATAGGCGATCAATTTAGTCCGGATCGTCTTCATCGCCGAATAACCCCTTGTTTTCCTTCAAAAATTGGTCCAAATCCTTTTGCCTTAAAATATGGCTTTCCGTATATTGCAATCTTTCCGGATGATTTCCTTTTTTCAATTCCACCAGCATCTCCACGGCCCGATAGCCCATTTCATAAGGATGTTGCACAACAATGGCATCAATTTTCCCATCCCGCAATAAATCCATGTTCTCCGGCAAAGTATCAAAGGTTATGATATACGGATCCGAATTGGGCCGCATGGTGCTTATGACCCGGGCGATTCCAAGCCCGTCCAAAGCGCTCGTACCGTAAAATGCGGTAATATCGGGGTGCTCTTTCAATAGATCATAGGTCGCTTGGACGGCGCCGGTTTTGGAAATTCCCGATTCTTTGATCCCTGCGATTTCGATCCGTTTTTCCTTTTCAACGGCATCCCGAAATCCTTGGACACGCAGCCGCTGATGGGAAGCATCGAAACGGCCCGTCACAATTCCGACGACCTGTTTTCCCTCCGTATCCTCAAGCAAGGCTTGCCCCGCCAAAAAACCGGCGGCGTAATTGTCGGTGCCGACATATACTTCCCTTCTGCTGTAGGGGGCATCGGCATCGACGGTAACCACGGAAATCCCCCGATCCATCGCTTTATTGATTAAAGGGGTAAAATGATCTTCCGAAATGCCCTGGGTCATAATCCCGTCTACTTTTCCGGCAATCTCTTTGTCCAAAATCCGCACATGTTCGCCCATATTTGCCCGTTTCGGACCCAGATACTCCAAATATACATTGTATTTTTCCGCCGCCTCCCTCGCCCCTTTCTCGATGATGCGCCAATATTCATTATCCGTTTCTTCAGGGATAAGGACGAAATGGTAGGCCTGTTTCTTCGCTTCACTTTTCGCCGTTTTCTTTACGAAGAAAGTCTTTTCGCCGTAATACATCATAAGAAAGAAACATACGGAAAAAAGGAGAATAAAGACGAAAAAAGCGAACCTTTGTCTCATAAGCTTCACCTTTTATGGAATTTTCTTTTATGGGAAAAATCTTCCTGTTGAGAAAATGGGCGTCGTCCTTTTTCCATGCGGGGATGTTCCTTTTGTGGAAAGGGATGGCCTCTACGTAAAACCCATAAGACTACAGCCGCGCCAATCCGCCGTCCGAGACAATGGAAGGGTTTTCCTTTTAAACCAACCCGCAATAAAAAAATATCCTCCAAAGCAGAGGAGCAAAACCGCGGATTTTACCGACATCCGCCTCCTGACTTTTGCAGTTAAAATCCCTAATATTCTTTAAAAACGTTGATATATCAAGGGTTTTAAAGGATGTTTGTTATAAATTTAATGTATATATGCTAAAAAAGGCAAAATATCCAAATTTTTGTTGTTATAACAGGATTTATTTGCATATATA